>ERZ832522.1404-NODE-1404-length-32413-cov-14.056246_pt1 | contig 32413 bp, 22 predicted proteins | sample MGYA00519951_ERZ832522 | MGnify/ENA primary metagenome ERZ832522 (study PRJEB31850, sample SAMEA3708728) | human gut metagenome | biome: human gut; feature: human-associated habitat; material: faeces | place: China | collected 2014 ... | reverse complement strand
CAAGCGCGACGGGGCTTCGCTGATTGCGCAGATGCTGTTTGAGGATGCGACGGACGTCAATCTCTTTGTCGGTCGCGCGATGAACCCGGCGCATCAAAACCCCGATATGCCGATTGACCTTTCAATCAAGCTGCGCCTGATCGATGATCTGGCTCAGTGCCTTGAAAAGATGGGTAAGATCGTTTCGGTTAATTACTATTAGAGACTGTTTGAAAACTTCTAAAAATTTTCTGTTTTCAAACAAGCCCTGATCGTTTCACAGAGGGAGGAAACCAGATGGAAACGACGGAAAGAAGCTTTGACACCAATGTGCAGCTTTTAAAATACAAGGTAATCAAGGGAGTTGTCGAGCATTTTGACAAAGGTACGCTTGAAAGCGCGTACCGTGATATCCCGCTTGAGATTGCGCCCGGACCCAAACCGACGATGCGTTGCTGCGTCTACAAGGAACGCGCTATTATTACAGAGCGCGTGCGCATGGCGATGGGTGGCGACCATGAAAATCCGAATGCAATCGAGGTGATCCGCATCGCTTGCGATGAATGTACGGTTAACCGCTATCACGTTGGTTCGGCGTGCCGCGGCTGCATTGCGCACCGCTGCGAGCATGCCTGCCCGACGGGCGCGATTTCCGTGCATGATGGAAAAGCGCATATTGATCAGGAAAAATGCGTCGAATGCGGCCGCTGTGCAACGGCGTGTCCATACTCCGCAATTATGAAGTATACGCGTCCATGCGAGAATGCATGTAAAATCAAAGCGATCAGTATGCACCGCGATAATTCCGCAAAGATTGATAATGACAAGTGTATTGCCTGCGGCGCATGCGTCTATCAATGCCCATTCGGCGCGATCGTCGACAAATCGTTTGTGTTGGACGCGCTGACCATGATGCGCGATTCCGAAAACAATGCAAAATACCGTGTATACGCCGTAGTGGCGCCGTCCATCTCCAGTCAATTCAGTTACGCCAAAACAGGACAGGTGGTCACAGGACTCAAAAAGCTTGGCTTTCACAGCGTTGTTGAAGCCGCGCTCGGTGCGGACATGGTCGCGTATGACGAAGCCGCCGAGCTTGCGGAAAAGGGCTTTTTGACAAGCTCCTGCTGCCCGGCGTTTGTCGCCTATGTCAAAAGCGCGTTTCCTGATTTGGCGAACCATATTTCGCACAATCCGTCGCCAATGGAGGCGGCGGCGCGGTTTATCAAGCGCACCGATCCGACGGCAAGATGATGTATTTTTGTCGGCCCGTGCACGGCTAAGAAAATGGAATTTCAACAAGAAGCATGTACAGGGATTGATTGCGTCATCACCTTTGAGGAGCTGGGCGTGGACAGCCTGATGGTGGACGAGGCGCACTACTTCAAAAACGCAATGGTCACTACCAAGATGACCCGCGTGGCCGGTATCTCCCAGACCGAAAGCCAAAAGGCAAGCGACATGTATATGAAGTGCATGTACATGGACGAGCTGACCGGCGGGCACGGCATTGTCTTTGCTACCGGCACGCCGATTTCCAACTCGATGACCGAGATGTACATCATGATGAGGTATCTGCAATACGGGCTTTTGGAGCAGGAAGGCCTGCTGAACTTTGATGCGTGGGCCTCTACATTTGGCGAGAGCGTTACCGCGATTGAGCTAGCCCCCGAGGGCAACGGCTACCGTTCAAAAACGCGGTTTGCAAAGTTTTACAATCTGCCCGAGCTTATGAATATGTTCAAACAGTGTGCCGACATTCAGACCGCCGATATGCTGAAGCTGCCGGTCCCGGAAATCACAGGCGGCAAGCCTACGATTGTGAAGCTGCCGCCCAGCGAGCTGCAGCGGCAGATGGTGGCGGCGCTGGGTGAGCGCGCCGAGGCGGTGCGTAATCGCCTGGTTGCCCCGAATGAGGATAACATGCTGCGCATCACGAACGATGGCCGAAAGCTGGCGCTGGATCAACGGTTGATGAACCCCCTGCTGCCCGATGACCCCGACAGCAAGGCGAATGCCTGCGTGGCGCGGGTCTTTACCATTTGGGAAAGAACAAAGGCGCAGCGCTCCACGCAGATGATTTTCTGCGATTTGAGCACGCCCCGCGCGGACGGCTTTGATGTGTACAACGATATTCGGGACAAGCTGGTGGCGCGCGGCATCCCTAAGGAGGAGGTACAGTTCATCCATGATGCCGATACGGAAGCCAAGAAGGCTGAGCTGTTCGGCAAAGTCCGCAGCGGTGCGGTTCGCGTGCTGATGGGCAGCACCCAAAAGATGGGCGCTGGCACCAACGTACAGACGCGGCTGTGCGCACTTCATCACCTTGATTGCCCATGGCGGCCAGCCGATATTGCCCAGCGCAATGGACGCATGGTGCGGCAGGGTAACATGAACAAAGAGGTTTCTATCTTTATTTATATAACCGAAGCCACATTTGACGCCTACAGCTATCAGCTTGTGGAGAACAAGCAGAAGTTTATTTCGCAAATCATGACGTCGAAATCCCCTGCCCGAAGCTGTGAGGATTTAGACGAGGCTGCGCTCTCCTACGCTGAGGTAAAGGCGCTGGCTGCCGGAAACCCGATGATCAAAGAAAAGATGGACCTTGATATTCAGGTTGCGCGGCTTCGCACGCTGAAGGCCGCCTACAACAGCCAGCACTACCGACTGGAGGACGCCGTGACCGGCATCTTTCTGCGAGAGATCCGCGGCACCGAATGCCGGATTCAGGCGTTTGAGAAGGATATGCAGACCGCCAAGGACAGTCAGAGCTATGACAAGGACGGCAAGCTGGTTTTCAGCATTGAGCTGGACGGCACGTCCTACGACAAGAGCGAGGATGCCGGTAAGGCACTGCTCGGGCTGGTGGGTGCTGCCGTGCGGGCCGACCATCATGTTTTGGTGGGGCACTATGCGGGCTTTGAAGTCACGGTTGCCTATGTGCCGCTTTCCAAGGTGTTTGTGGCACATCTGGTCGGTCAGGCCACCCATACCACAGAGCTGGGCAGCGATGCTGCCGGCAATATGGTCCGCCTGCAAAACGTTGTTGCTGCCCTGCCGCAGGAGGTCAGCGGTCTGCGCAACAGTCTACAGCAGCTGCGCGTCCAGCTGGACAGCGCCAAAGAGGAACTGCAGCAGCCTTTTCTGCAGGAACAGGAACTGAACGACAAGAGCGCGCGCCTGGCCGAGCTGGATGCCCTGCTGAATGTGGGCAATGATGCACCGGTTTTGGAGGGTGAGGCCGAGGTCGTAAACGAGGACGATTCTGTGCGAACGCCTAGAGAGGAAAACGAACTGGAACGCTGAAATCGACAGCCTTGCATTATTTCGCAGACCATGTATCATAGAGGTAGGAGGTGGCCATTATGCCCATTCAACGTAAAAATCTGTTCCTTACCTGGGGTATCCGCATTAGTCTCGTGCCTGTCATTCTGGTGCTTCTTGCACTGGGCCTGATTGCAATCGTGCTGTTTGCTATCTGCGGAGTTTGCGGCAGGTTTTTGGCGGCACTGGGCGGTCTGGCTGCTCTGTTGGCGCTATTCGATAAGTGCTACCAAGAGGCGGCAGTATCCGCCATCGTGGCATTCTTGCTCAGTCCTTACGGCGCGCCGCAAGTTCTGTTCTGGCTGGGCAGAAAGCTGCTCGATTTTGCTGGTAGTCTGTATGATTTATACTACTGATTGGAGAAATTTATAATATGAAAAAATGTCTGTTATCAATTCTTTTAGCTACGGTGTTCCTCTGCGCCTGCGCACAGCAGACCGATAACACCTTGCAAACGCCGGAAAGTAGTACGCTGGTAGAACTTACCGTTGCTACTGAAGAGACTGCCATTGAGACACCTGCGCCGCTTGCCACGGAAAGCCCGGCACCTGCGCCTACACAGACTCCAGAACCGACTGCCACACCGGCACCGACTGAAATTCCCATATCGGAGCCTACTGCAGCACCTACCGAAGCGCCCGCTACGGAACCCGTTGCCGCGGAGAGTCAGCCTGCACAGGTCAGCATGAGCTACGGTGCTGTCCCCTTTGACCTTGCGGCGGGCAGTGAGGAGTGGTGGAGCATCGACAGCTCGGACAGTGCCTACTGGGCTGTGCAGGAAAACATCAATGCTATGCGCGTAGCAGCTGGTCTGTCCCCTTTGACGATGGACAGTGGCCTGAGTGCTGCCGCCGATGCCCGTTGCGAGAGCTTTGTGGCGGGCGGGCCGTTCGACCACAGCGGCATGACGACCCGCAGCGAGATCTGCGCTGCAGGTCCGATTGCCTCGGCCAGCAGCGTTTGCACCTACTGGCAGGGCAGCCCTGCCCACTATGCCAATATTATGGAGCCCAGCTTCACCAGCATGGGCGTGGGCTGCTGGTTCTGCAGCACAGCCGAAGGCCAGTACACCTACTGGACCGTAACATTTCAGTGATTGTAGGAGAATGGATATGAAAAAGCAAAACTCCCTGTATCGGATGACTACATCCGAAATGCAGATTATGACCTACCTTTGGGATTCCAAGGAGCCGGCAATCGCCAGCCAGATCGTTTCCGATTTGATCCCGACCCAAAACTGCACCTGGAAGCCGCGTTCGGTCTTTACCATCCTGAAGAGTCTTTCAGAGAAAAACCTGATCCACGATGTGGGTTACGTGAGAACCGGCAAGACCTACTCCCGCAAGTTTGCTCCCAAGGTGAGCCGCGCAGAATATCTGGCCATGCAGGTCATGAACGAACTGCCGGACCGGGAACTGCCGGAGTTTTTGGAGTTCTTTCAGGGGAAGGTCGGTTGAGCGTTACAGGTAAATCAAACTCTCAAGTGTCTGCTGTTTTTTCGGCAGGCACTTTTTTATATAGATAAAATTTAACAGTAGAAGGAAGTATGTTCAATGTATCGCAAATTCAAGCTCAAGCAGCGCGTAGCGGCCTTGTGTATGGCGGCTATGCTGTGCTGCTCCCTGTTCCCAGCTGGGGTGTTTGCGGAGGCTCCGAGGGCTGATGCAGACGGCACGCTCATCTTGGAGCAGGACAAAGAGGCCGTCACAGATGACAGCCATCAGACCGAGGCAAGCGACCCGGACCCAGGTGAAGAAAGCACGCCCAAAAGCAGCGAAGCTGCCGCAACATCCCAAAGCGCCGACGAGGATGCGCCGTTGGAGACATCCACCGACTACACCTTCGACGGCGCTGTTTTGTACACAGACTTACCGGATGCACCGACTGGTTCCTATATGGGCAGCCAGGGACTGCCCGTTGCCACGGGTGAAACAAAAATCGGCATTTCTGCCTGGCCGAATGACCAGTTGGAAGAAAGCACGGACAGTTACCTGAGTGCGGATACCCTAAACAGCGACGACCTGACGATGATGGCTCCGTTGCTGGAGGGTACCGACTATGCCGTTGCGCCCATTCTGGCACAGGTGGAATACCCTGCGGACGGCAGTAGTTTGGATGTGGTGCTCCCCAACGAGGTGACTGTGCTGGACTTCTACGGTGTTCCTGCCGATGAGGCTACACGCAGCAGCCTTGTGCACAGTGAGTATTCCGAAACGTCCGCCGCGGTCATGGGGCTGTATGTTCAGGCAGATGCCGACTTTTCCGCGCAGCTTGTTTACACCTCCCCGGATGGCAGCACGCTGACGAAAGCACTGCACGTTGTAATTGACCGCAGCGGCACCATGGCCGCACCGTTCGCAGAAACTACAGACGTTGCCGCCTACGCCGAGCGCCCTACTCCTGCCGTTACCAGCGGTAAAATCACCAAGGTCGAGAAGGTCAATGGCACATGGCTGATCTGGTTCAATGGCGAGGAAGCCTACTGCTGCACCCACGGTGCCAACGGCCAGCCCAAAGGCTGTCCACCGTACACTTATACGAACACTTCTCTGGTCAGCGCGGATCAGTGCATTCCCGGTGATCACTACGGCAACCAGTACCGCATCTGGGGCGGTCTGGACCAGCTCTCTATGGACTTGCTGCCCGATACGCCCGCAGTTTTTTCCGCAGAAGATACTGAAAGAATCTCTCTTTTGGATTTCTGCCGCACGATTTACGACGATACCCAGATGTGGCTGATTGAAAATTATCCCGAGAGCACCGCTGCAAAAATCTATCTGGAATCCGCGCAGGCCCTGCTGGACGGCGCTGTTGCCTATGCAAAGCCTCGCGGCTACTACACCTACATTTATACCCCTGCGCGCAGCGGTTGGCAGACCGTTGCCCTGATTGGCCCTGAAATCAGTGAAGAGGAAACGGAAGAGCCGAAGCCTGTCGTACAGGAGTATTATGCCAGTTGGGAAGCCCCTGCACAGTCCGCCAGCGGCACCGTAGATCTGATCTATGGTATCACCACAGATAAGATCCAGCTGAAAGCCCTGGAAAAGGTGGACGGTGCCACGATTGAAATCGAGCCTATCACCAAGTCTGGAACAATTGACGGCGGCAGCTGGAGCATCTCCCCCGCCGGTGTGCAGACTGTCACCACAAACGGCCACACCAACGACGACAATTACCAGAATAACGGCGGTGCAGCATCTGCCAGCTGGTCTGTGCATTACACTGTAACCAAGACCGTAGATGGCCGCAGTGGCAGCGTCGGCCCCTATACCACGAAAGAAGCTGCAGACGCAGCCGCCAACAGCGAGCGAGATTCTGCGGTTGCCGCCATTCAGGCAGAAGCACAGAGCGCTGTAAATAATGCTATTGCCAGCGCGCAGGCACAGCTTGCATCTTTACAGTTCCGTTATGACGAAGTCACCATCCCCTACGGTTTTGAATCCTACTGGGGCAGCAACGGCAGTCACCAGACCATTACAGTACCGGCCAACTCTAACAATGCCTATGAGATGCGCAATACCGAGTGGTCGCTGCAGATCAACGTCAAAAAGACGGACAGTGAGACCGGCAGCCAGATTGCAGGCGATGCCCGATATGAAATCTACCAGTGGGACGTCGTGACCGGTAAATATCAGCCCACGGGCGGCTACAACACCTACAGCGTTCAGCGCCAGGGTGACGGCACCTATGCCGTCATCAACAACGCCGCCTACGCCACAAATGACACGATGCGCCATACACTGTACTACACGCAGCGCAATGAGGGCAGGTTCATCCTTGTGGAGACGAAAGCCCCCGCAGGGTATTTTGGCGACTGGACAGACGTTGACCATCCCGGCACGGCGGGCACGCCGCTGGGCAAGCGAGCCTACTATGTTGAAATTACCGCTGACAACAACAATTCTGTCCTGTGGCTGGGCAATGGTGACTACAATGCCGACATTGCCACTGGCGATAAGGGCGGCACAAAGCTGGTGACCAGCGGCGGCGTAGAAACCACAGTCACCATCTATGACTCCCCCAAGGACGCCTCCCGAAGCTATACCACCGATGCCAGCGGCAAGGCTGCCAATGAGGACGGCTACACCACCACGGCAGAAAACGGCATCATGAAGAATGACCGCACGCTGGGCGAAATCAGTATCTCTAAGGTTGATTTGGATGCACAGCGGTATGTGACAGGCGACGCTGCTCACGGCAATGCCGTGCTGGACGGCGCAGTGTACGACCTGTATGCCGCCGAGGATATTACCCACCCTGATGGTGTGACCGGCGTCGTGGACTATTCCAAAATCGTAGATGCCAATGGCAATCCTATCTGGCACTCTACGATTCGTGACAACAGCGGGCAGTGGATCAGCGATTATCTGCCCGTGCTGAAAAAGGACAATCTGGTAGCCAGTGCCAAAATCAAGGATGGCTGGCTGACCTTCTCCAACCTGTACCTCGGTAAATATTATGTAGTAGAGCGCTCCACCGGCACGGTCATTCCGCTGCGTGAGGGCGCTCTTGCTGTTTCCGGCACCTATCCTACGGTGGACAGTCGCACCAAGGCAGCTACCGGGCAGGTTGCCGCGCTGGCAGCCAGCAACGGGCAGTATACAGATTGGGTATACAAGAACCAGTTCAGCACCATCTCTAAGAGCAAGGCTCTGGACGGCACCTGGACCTACGATGCCTATTACTTGTCCTATGCGCCCGGGTATCTCTGCGACGAGCACAACTACTACATCACGCCCAGCTATGCAGACGAGGGCTGGTATGTGGAGAAAACCACCTTTGCCAATGACACAGCCGCCTACAACGGCAACTACCATATCCACAAGGATAACGGCCTGGCCGAAAGTCAGGATCAGGTCGCCAAGGGCAACGTGGAGATCAGCAAGGTCGTCTCCTCCAGCGGTCAATCCAATGGGCTGGAGCTGGAAGGCGCAGGCTTCACCTTCTATCTTGTGTCCGACTTGTCCAAGGTCGAGCAGTTTGACCAGACCCGCACCGGAAGCTACACACTGCAAAGTATTCTGGATGCCTACATCAACAAGGAATACGACAACGAGCACCCCAAGTGGGATTTCTCCGGTGAGACGCAGGCCATTGCTAAGACCTACGAGGTCAACGCCGACGAAATGGCCGCCTATAACAGGACGCTGACTGCGGCGGGCGACAACAAGAACGGCAAGGGTGATGGCTGGCAGCCCACGGGGTGTGCCAATGAGTATCAGCTGGCCGAAATCTTCAGCAATGATTCCGGCAACATTCGCGTGCAGGGGCTTCCCTACGGCACCTATCTGGTCGTGGAGACGACCACCCCGCACGATTTGTTCCAGGCAGAGCCGTTCCTGGTCAGCATCGACCCCGAGCAGGACAACAACCCCTGGGGTGCGATGGCTACGCCGAAAGACAGTGTGATGAAAGCATCGGATTCCTATCAGAAATTTACGGTACTGGATGAGGAGATTGAAGTGTATTTAAAAATCACGAAACTCGATACGGAAACCGGCAAACCGGTCCTGCTGCCGAACACAGCCTTCCAGATCTACTGGCTGGATGACAACGGCAACTATCGGCTGGAAAACGGAAAGCCCAAGCTGGTCACGATGACGGACACGGTAAACGGGCATCTGACCAAGAACGTGGATACCTTCTACACCAACGAGGAAGGTATCCTGACCCTGCCTGAAAAGCTGCCGCTGGGCAAATACCGCATTGTTGAGACTGTCGGTCCGAACGGCTTCTACAACGAGTGGGCCGACAGCGGTAACTATTATGTGGATTTTGATATTTCCACGGACCGTATCTACAAGGCCACCGGTGATGACAATGAAAACGGCATGGACACGCTGGTCATCGGCGAGGATTACTGGAATGAGGAAACGCTGGGCAAGCTGACCATCCGTAAGACCGGCAATGCCTTGACCGGAAAGATTGAAACCAACGATTTGATTGACCCCTGGATGACCGGCGAGGCCGACTCCGACTTTTCCTATACGCTGCGCCCGCTGGCCGGTGCGGAATACACCATTACGGCTGCCGAGGACATTTACACGCAGGACCGCCAGCTGGATGCCAACGGCAGCCGCACGCTCTGGTATGCCAAGGGCGACGTGGTAGCGGTTGCTACCACCGGTGATGGCAGTGCAGACACTGCTGTGTTTGCACCGTCCCGCACCAAGGCGACCTATGATTTTCTGTCGGTCATCCACGACGGCACGCTCGGCGAGGTCAGCGTTACCCTGCCGCTGGGCAGCTACCATGTGGAGGAAACCAAGCCGCCCTACGGGTATATCGGCACCGCAGATAGTTACGATGTGACATTTATCTGGGACAACCAGCTGAACGATGTAGTCATGGCAAAGAGCATCGTCAAAAATGGCGACAGTGAACAGCATTTTGATGTTGTACGCGCATCGGAAGCCTCTGCGGAACTGGCTGAACAGCAGACGCTTGGTTTCTACAATGACCGTGAGCATGCCCGCGTGGGTGTGTACAAGATCAATCAGGAAACCGGCAAATATCTGGCCGGTGCTGTGTTCAACCTGTACACCCGTGATGACATCTACGACGTGGACGGTAACAAGCTGTTCTCTGCCGGTGATTTGATTTCCACCAGTCCCGAGACTGATGCGGACGGCTACACCTATTTCAACTGCGATGTTCCCATCCGCGGCGAGTGGTACGGCCAGAGTGACCGATTGGATGCCTCGACCAACAGCGGCAATTACTTTATCCGCGAGCTGCGCGCCCCGCTGGGATACTATCTCAATGATGCAGAGATGGATGTCACCTTCACCTATGACGGCGAGGTTCTGCAGGTACTGGACAATACCTGCGCCAACAAGCCTACTGAAATGTGGGTAAGCAAGCGCGATTTGACCAACGACGAGGAACTGCCCGGTGCAACGCTGATCATCAAGGATGCAAAGGACAACATCGTTGACACCTGGGTATCTGCCGATACGCCGCACCGTGTGACGGGGCTGCATTTTGACGAAGAATACACGTTGACAGAAAAGCGGCCTGCTGATGGGTATGCCGTTGCGGATGACATTGTTTTCCGACTGGAACGCAAAAAGGACGCCGACGACCACCAGCTGGACGAGGCAGACGTCTACTATCTGAAGGATAAAAAGAAGCTCTGGATCATTCCCTGGGAGGAATGGGAGCTGCTGGACGATGCCACGGTAATCATGAAAGATGACATTACCAGGGTACAAATCTCCAAGATCGATATTACCACGGGTAAAGAGCTGCCCGGCGCGGAGCTGGTCTTCAAGGATAAGGACGGCAACACGGTTGCACAGTGGGTTTCCGAGGACAAGCCCCACTATATCGAAAAGCTGCCTGCCGGTGACTATACGCTGACGGAGATCACCGCCCCCAATGGCTATCAGCTTGCGGAAAGCATTGCCTTTACTGTGCTGCCCACCGGTGAGCTTCAGACTGTCATTATGAAGGATGTACGCATCCCCGAGGAAACACCGCACGAGGACACGCCGAGCAATACGCCGACACCGAACAGCACGCCTGTACCTACCCCTGCACCGGCAAGCACGCCCACGGCTACGCCTGCGCCGATGCCGGTCATTCCCCAAACGGACGATGTATTCCCGTTTGCGCTGCTTTCGGCAGCGGTATTTGGGTCTATCGTCGGTTTCGGAATTTTTGCATACAAGCGCCGCAAATCCAAACTGGATGAGAGCGAGCACTAAAATCTATGAAACACGTACATGGTATGGGCGACTCTCGCGGGCCGCCCTATTTTTATTGGTGAATGACATGAAACATATCATCTGTTCGAGCTTCGGCAAAGACAGCAATGCCACAGCGCTGCTGGCCCTACAGCATGGCGAACCGCTGGACGAAATCATATACACAGAGGTCATGTTCAGCAAGAAAATTTCCGGCGAGCTCCCAGAGCATACCCAGTTTATCTATGAAACGGCAATTCCGTACTTTGAAAAGCGAGGTATCCCCACAAGGGTTTTGCACGCTGAAAAGACGTATCTGGATTGCTTTTACCATGTGGTGAGCCGCGGCAATGCACAGGGAAAGCTTGCCGCTTTTCCACTGGCTGGGCGCTGTGCAATTCAACGAGATTGCAAGGTCCCGCCACTGGAAACCTATAAAAAGAGCTTACCGCCTGGTACGGTCTCCTATTTAGGTCTTGCCGCGGATGAGCCTATCAGACTGGAGCGGCTAAAGCCTGACCAGGTTTCCCTTATGGCAAAGTACGGCGTGACAGAGCAGGATGCATTTGCTATGTGCAGGCAGGAGGGGCTGCTGTCGCCGCTGTATGAGTACAGCCACCGCGGCGGGTGCTGGTTCTGCCCCAATGCGTCCATGACCGAGCTGCGGCATCTGTACCATGCACATCCTGATTTGTGGCAGCTGATGCTGGAATTGCAGGACACACCAAATAAAGCGACAGAGCGTTTCAATCGGAATTTCACATTTGCCGAGCTGGACCTGCGGTTCCGCTTAGAAGGAGAGCAATTGAGCTTTTATGACCAAGAGCTGGAGGTAGAGAGATAATGCCAAATCAAGAAAAGGCGCCCCGTGCATGGGTGTATGCGCGCATTCCCGGTGACTGCGCAGCGACCCGCGCGAGCTACGATGCCTGCTGCAGGCAGGCCGGTGACGACGGCTGCACGGTAGTCGGCGGCAGCACCGATTATAAAGGGCACGGCCCGCTGCGCGATGGGTATCAGAGTATGCTGCGCAGTATCAGAGACGGCAAGGTCAACTGCGTGTATGTCTGCCGTATGCGGCAGATCAGCGGCAAGGAGCGGTACCTGTACGCCTTTTTCAAGTGCGCAATGAAGCACTATGTAAAAGTCCGCACACTGGAATACAGCCTGCCGGACCGCTTGCAGCAATACAGGTTGGGAAAAAGAATCGAAGCATACGCCCGACGCACCGGCGCTCCGCTGCCGTGGTGAGGCTGAAATTTTATTGCGGAGAAAGCGAAGGTGATACCGCATGGTAGAAGAAACGGCCATCCGTGTGCAAATCAACGCAGCCAAGCTTGCCGGGCAGGGCATCTTTGGGATATTGCAGATGGTTGCCAGTATGCTGCAAGCGCGGCAGTACGGGCAGCAATCAATTCAATCACTGAACCGACAGTCGCAGGCTCTCGCTTCGGTGGAGCTGAACGACAAAACGCTGCCCTATGTCAGGCGGCAGCTCAAGGAATACTCGGTGGACTTTGCCATTACCAAGGACAAGGACACCGGGCAGCTGAACCTGTGGTTCAAGGGGCAGGACGTGGACCGCATCCAGACCGCTATTGAAAACTGCATTGCTGCGCGCGGCAAGGAACGTCCCACCAGTCTGCTGCAGGAGTTGTCCGAACGAGCCATGCAGCGCACGAAGGAGCTGAACCAGCACCGCCCGCCGCCGGCGCAGGAGCGAGGTGAGCGGCTATGAGGGAACAGCGCACAAAGCAAATTCTGATCTGTCTTGCTGCAAGTCTGGGCTGCTTTTGGCTGGGCAACCGGGTGGGACTTCTCTATGTATCAGCTGCCGGAACGGTCACGCAAAGGCTGGCCGCTGCGGTAAATCTTGGCGAAATTGTACTGCATCCCTTGCAGCTATCCCATGCGCCGATTCCTGTAGGCTGTGGTGTTGGGGCTATTCTGCTGGCGGGGCTTGCTTACATCTGCATAAAGTACAGCGGCCATCGTTTGGTGCCGCAGAAGGAGTACGGCAGCGCCCGCTGGGGTACCACGGCAGACATTGCGCCGTTTCTCCATGAAAAGTCAAGTGAGAACATCCCCCTGACGGCCACAGAATCGCTGAGCCTTGCCATGAAGATGCCGGTAACAGCGGAGAACAACTATAACCGCAACAAGAATATCATCGTGTTTGGCCCCTCCGGCTCCGGCAAGAGCTACAGCGTGGCAGGCCCGCAGCTGCTGCAGTTTAACAGCAATTATGTACTCAGCGATCCGAAGGGCGAACTGCTTGACACCTACGGAAATGTCCTGTTATCGCAAGGGTATGATGTGAAAATGTTCAACCTGAAGGACCGTGACAAGTCCGACCACTACAATCCGTTTGCGTATATCCATGACACGGATGACATTGTGGTTGTTGCCAAGAATCTTATCAAAAATATGAAAGAGGACCCGCGGCAGAAGAACACAGCCGACCCGATATGGGAAGAAGGCTCTACTTCACTGCTGGAAGCGCTGCTTGCTTATGTGTATTTTGAGCAATCACCTGAGATGCACAATATGAACAGTGTAATGGAGCTTTTTGTGCTGATGCAGCATCGTTACGGACCACAGGGACGCAGCCAGTTGGACGATATATTCGAAGATCTGGCTATGGAAAAGCCTGCGTCATTCGCAGCGCGTCAATATGGACTGTACCACATGGCACCAGACAAAACCGCACAGAGTATTGATGTATCTCTCGGTATGCGTATGAGTGCGTTCAATATTCCTTCCATCATGAAGATCTGCGAAGATGATACAATTCATCTGGAAGAGCTGGCCAGCGACAAAAAGGTGGCGCTGTTCGTTGTCACACCAGACACCACCACAGCCTATAACTTTCTGGCAGCGGTCATGTTCCAGCAATGCTTTCAGATTCTTGTGCATACCGCAGACAATCGTGAGGATCACTGCCTGCCTCGCCATGTACGGTTTCTCTTAGATGAGTTTCCGAACATCGGCATGATTCCGGACTTCCAGATTCTGATCAGCACCATCCGCAGTCGTAATATCGGATGTACCCTGATTTACCAGTCAATCGCACAGCTGAAATCTCAGTACGGTGATGACTGGGGCACGATTCTGGAAAACTGTGATTCAGAACTTGTGCTGGGTGGCGGCAATAACCCGGAGTCACTGGAGTTCTTCGGTAAACAGCTGGGCAAACGGACCATCGAGGTGCTGAACACCACAGAGAATCTCGGCGCACAAGGCTCCTTTTCAAAAAACTATCAGGTGGCCAGCCGTGATCTGATGACACCGGAAGAAATACGCACCATGCCGCGAAATCGCTGCTTATTGATGATTTCCGGTGTTGTGCCATTTTACTCTTACAAGTTTGATCTTAAAAAGCACCCTAATTACGCATTGGTAGAAAAAGAGGGGCATCGTCCCTTCGACTACGAGAGGCGCGCAGAAAATAACTTTGCAGCCTTTATGAAAAATGTGCAGGAAATCAACAACATCGAACTCGACGATGACGAGTCTGACACATAAACAGAAAGAAGGAAAATCACATGGAAATGGTATCTACAATCACTTCTCTTATCACGAATGTTGTCAATTTTGCAGGTGGCCTGTTGCTGCTGTTTGGTGCGGTGACACTGGGCACGAACCTGAAGGACCACAACGGTCCCGGCATCAGCAGCGGTGCCTGGTCGATTGCTGGCGGCGTGCTGATCATTGCCGTTGCTACCTACTTTGGCACGCTGACGGTCAGCTGATGGGAGGTATGCGCTATTTTTGAGGATACGATACGAAGCCAACTGGCGGGTATTTCGGCCACCGTAAATGCTATGGGACAAAACTCCGGTCTGCTCAGTAGTCTGACCGATTGGAACAGCACACTGGCCGGCTATGCAGATTCTATCAGCTCCGGCGTAGTTATGCCGATAGCACTTACCGTTCTGGCACTTTTTATGGTTTTGGAACTGTACAATTTCACCCAGACCATAGCCATGAACGGCGGCAGTACAGCTTTTACGATTCAGCAGGTGGCGCTGGTTATGCTGAAAATCACGCTTTGCCGCTGGGCTGTTCTACACTCCACGGAAATTCTAAATGCGATGTTTGAGGTAGCGGCCACGGTGACAAACGGCATAGCCGGTTATGTGGGCAGCGGACAGGTCAACACCGAGGTCGACATCGAAAACGCAATCAGCGCACTGCCGGGCGGCATCGGTAATATGCCTGTGGCCATGGAGCTTATGGTCGTAAGCTGGATGCTGCGTCTTGTCAACATTGTGATCAATACCATCGTCGCGGCACGCTTCATTGAGTTGTACGTTTATAATGCCCTGGCTTGCCTGCCAATTGCCACGCTCTGCTATCGGGAGCTACATGGTATTGCTGTAAACTTCCTGAAAAACTACATGGCGGTGGCGCTGCAAGGGGCCGTTCTCTATCTTGTCATTGGCTTCTACCCTGCCCTGACAGCTTCCTTGGGCAGTGGCGGTGACATTACCGAGCAGGCCTGGGCCATGCTGGGCAAATCCGTTATTCTGCTGGTGGCCGTGTTTATGAGCGGACGATTCACCAAAGCCATCACCAGCGCCATTTAATGGAGGAGTTCACCTATGCTCTCAACAAAAACCAATCTGGAAATCACGGAATATCACGAGAAATTCTTTCTCGGGCTTTCACTGCGTCAGCTGGCCTGCTTTTGTGTCGCTGCCGTGCTGGCCATAGCAACCTGCTTCGTTTGCCTGCAATGGCTTCAGCTGGATATTCAGCTGGTTTCCTACATTGTTATGGTAGAAGTCTTACCCTTTCTTGGGCTGGGCTTTATCAGCCATAACGGGTATCCGTTTGAAAAGCTTGTAAAAATCTACTGGGCATGGTACTGCGGCCCCGCCGAGGTCGCAGTCTGCCCTCGTCAGGAGAAAAATTATGTTTTTACCAAAAAAGCACGCCGACTTGCCCATCGAACCGAGTGTGTTGGAGTCTTTGCGAGCACAGGAGAAATCGTTAAAACGAGAAAAAAGGAAAGCCGCCAAAGAACAGCGGCAGCACGCAAAGCAGTTAAAGAAAGACGAAAAGCATGCAAAAAAGCGCATTACCGCACGCAAAGTGCCACAGAAAGCCAGTGACTGCCTGCAATACCTGAGTATGTCGCAGGATGGCATCTGCGAGGTGGAGCCGGGACTTTTCTCGATGACGATGGCGTTCACCGATGTGAACTTCCAGATTGCCATGTTGGAAGAGCAAAAGAACATTTTTACGAAATACAGCGAGTTTTTGAACTACTTCGATCCTTCGCTGCATCTGGAAATCAACCTTGTCACCCGCAGCATGGACGAGGAGCAGTTTCGCCGTGACACCTTCCTGCCGCTGCGCGGGGATGACCGTGACCGCTACGCCGAGGAGATGAACCAAGTCGTGGCGGAAAAAGCACTGCGCGGGCAAAACGGGTTGATTCGTGAGAAATACGTCACCTTCAGCCTGCACGCCGAAAATTACCAGCAGGCGAAAGAGCAACTGGAAAACCGTGCTGCAGATATTGCCGATCACTTCAAACGTATGGGCAGCAGTACACGCATCTTGTCCGGCATTGAGCGTCTGAGCCTATTACAAGGCATCATGCGGCCCAATGAGGAAATGAGCTTTTCCTATGACTGGCTGCTGGCTGAGGATGACCTTACTACGAAGGATTATATTTCACCCAGCTCTTACAACTGGCACCCGGAGCATGACGGCTCGCACGCCGTTTACCGTGACCGCTATCAGTTTGGCGATAAAATCGGCAAGACAATGTATCTGCGGGGCATAGCACCGGAAATGAAGAACGGTTTGTTTTCTATGCTATCTGAGCTTCCTTTTGACCACGTCATCACAATGCATGTTGACGCTATGGACCAGGCAGAAGCTGTCCAGGAAATCGAGAAAAAGCTTGCCTATATGCACAAGGAAGAATACGATGCCATTGCCAAAGCACGCGAACGAAATATGCCTGCCAGCATAGCTGTGAGCTATGATCTGAAATCCAAAATGCACCACACAGAGCAGATGATGGATGACATTACAACCAAAAACCAAAAAATCTTCAAAGTCTGCATCCTCATTCACACCTATGGCGATTCCAATGCGCAGTTGGACGAGCGCGTGCGGCGCATTTGCAGCACCGTACAGCAGCAGACCTGCCGCTTTGACAGCATTCTGTATGAGCAGCGCAACGCCATGAACAGTATGCTGCCGCTTGGCAAGAAATGGCTCGGGTTGGAGCGCACGCTGGAAACCGTCAGCACGGCCATCTATGTGCCGTTCACCACACAGGAACTGTTCCAGCCGGGCGGACTGTACGAGGGCATCAACGCCCGCAGTAAGAATCTGATTCTGTGCAATCGCAAGCTGCTGCCCGCCCCTGCCGGTATGGTACTGGGTATGACGGGCTACGGCAAGTCTTTCTCCGTAATGCAGATGGTCACCAATATCATGCTTCGCTGGCCAGATGATGATATTGTTCTCATCGACCCAGAACAGGAGTACACGCATCTCGTTACAGCCATGGGTGGCGTAGTGATTGACATTTCCGCGTCCAGCCCCTCCCATATCAATCCTATGGACATTACCGAGGACTACGGCGACGATGAGGACCCCATCCGGCTGAAAAGTCAGTTCTTGCAGAATTTCTGCCAGCTGATTCTGCACAGCTCCGAATTGTCGCCCCAGGAGCGAACCTTTATTGATGTAGCTGCCGGCCTGACCTATCAGCGCTATATGGCAAATCCCAAGCGCGAGGAAATGCCAACGCTGCACGACTTTTATAGAAATCTTGCGCTGCAGGGAGAGGAAGTCAAGCCACTGCTTACAGCGTTGAAGCTATATGTAAGTGGCTCCATGGACCTGTTTGCCCACCAGACCAATGTGAACGTGCAGAATCATTGCATCTGCTTTAATACGGTCAAGCTGGGCAAGTCGATGCAGTCCATCGGTATGCTGACAGTACTGGATCAGGTCTGGAACCGCATCACCCGCAACCGCGTGTTGGGCCGCCGTACCTGGGTGTTTACCGACGAGTTCCAGCAGCTGCTGGGCAACAAGGACTGCACGGACTTTTACTTTCAGCTGTCCAGCCGCGCCCGCAAGTGGGGTGCGATTCTGACCTCCATCACCCAGCACGTGCGTTCGGTTCTGGACAACGAGGACGCGCGCCGAATGCTGTCCGACTGCGGATATATCAAGCTGCTGAACCAGTCTCCCGACGATGCCAACGATCTGGCGCGGCTGCTGCACATTTCCAACGAGGAAAAGCGGTACATCGAGAATGCAGAGGTCGGCAGCGGACTGCTGATCGTGTCTAAGACGGTGGTGCCCTTCAACAACGATTTTCCGAAGGATACCGAGCTGTTCAGGCTGATGGATACATCTCCTAATCGAAAGTCTTAATGCTTTATGCTTACACCAGCACATCTCTAAAAACAACCTCACGGAGTCTGCCATGTCAGAACTATTCACGCAAAATTATAGCGACAAACCTTTATTCCATACCGATACTGACATATCGGAAAGCCTGCACAATCAGGTAGATGAAGCATCAAACGGCGAGGAACTGCTGGATAATACTGAAAAGCAAGCCGAATCACTGCTATCAAATGACGATTATGTAAGTGAAACGAAAAATAGTATTTTAGACGATAGAGATGATGTAGCAGAAAGCTTATCATCTCCCGCCGAAGGCAACCGGAAATATATCGCCGGTACCAACACGCCCCGTGCCAGCCGCAGCAATGCCTACTATGAACTGCTGCGCGACCAGCAGACAAACGGCCACCGCTCCCCTGCCATGCGCGGCACCACAGCTGCAGCGCACGGCATCACGAGTGCAAGCGGGTTGGTCAGCTATCAGGAGGACTTTGCCACCGATGCCGCGCAGGATCTCGGTGTGCACGGCGCGGCGGCGGAACTGATTATGCAGGAGACGTTTCTCGGAACGGTTGCTGAGGACGTCGGCATACTGGGCAGCTACGCCGTGAAGGGCATCAAGGACGTGCAGGACGGCACGCGCACCGCCGAGGAGGTCCTACACACAGGCGGCGACGTGCTGCGGATGGAGTTGGGAAGCTCTGCGGTACAAATCGGCTCTGTCGGTGCACGTACCGCTCTGCACTATGCAGAGACCTTCTCGACCAGTGCGGATGATTTTGCTAACCGCACACCGGGTATCATCAGTAATGCAGGCTTTCAGGCCGGTCATAGCGTTATCAGAGTGGCGAGGTTCTTTGCCCATCTTGTCAAAGCGCTTGCTTCTATCGGCAGGACGGCTCTTATTTGTGGCGCAATCGTTCTATTGTTGCTGATTATTGGGCTGCTAGGCCAGATGAGCGGTACTACAACGACCAGCGTGCTGTGTGCCGACAAACCGGAGGATATTCAGCAGCTTGTCGAAAGTATCAATACATATCGCAATGAAGCTGCCACTGATGAGCTTCGCAGGGCCTTTCGCAACGATGTTAACCCCAACGGCAACCCCTACGGCTACGACACGCTGACCGGCCAGCGCAGCAACAATATGCAGCATGGCGTCACATGGAGCTACGCCAACGGCATCTACAATGACACTGCAGAGATCATCTCAATGGCTGCGGTCTATTATCAGCAGGACTGGCCCAGTTCACAGGAGCTTGCGGCTTTTACAGACGACGTGCCATTTACCCAATATTGCCGCGCCCTGACAGCCTACGGCATGGAAATTACCGCGCGGGAGTCAGCGCCCTACTCCTGCATCAGCTATGGCGGCTGCGTCAATGGCTACCGCAGCGAGGGCGAGACCGTGACCATCACAGAGTACCGATGCGAAACGCACACCTGTGCCCAAGGCAACGAAGAATGCGGGCACTACCACAGCGGAATATGGGAATGGAGTGACGACCACGCAGAAGGCAGCAGTCACCCCGAATGGGTCGAAGACGGTACACATGATGTGACCGTCTTTTTTCCTGTTATTTTCCCGGATGGGGCCACCCAGTCAGAGCTGTGTGCCCTTCCGGATAACTACACCCAAGTTGTCGACGGCAAAATCGCCGCAGAGAATTGCACCGGCAGCATCGTGTTGGATGAAAGCGCGAATCTCTACAAGGGCGAGCTGAATGATTGGTTCTATGCTCCGAATGAGCGCACCGCCACCTTTACAGTGGAAACCACCGACGGCGACGAGGTCATGACGAAGGATTATACCGTGACCTTTGCCAACGCAACCGCTATCCCATGGTGTCCCGGAGAGCTGCACGACGGCCAGTACGGCCACTATGACCTGAACTGCACAATTTACCTGACCGGCTATGACCGCTATGCTGACCCGGAAACCGAAGCCCCCAATGGTGCGGACGGCGGCACGGGCAACCTGGAAGCACTGGCCGCAAGCAGCAACGACGGTACGCTGACACGTACCGTCATCAAGCAGGACCAGTATGGCAATGCGTATGCGGGCAATGCGGTCACTGCCCGCTTTACGAAAACTGTAACGCTGCCGCCCGGCGCAGCGGGCTTCAAGGGCTGGTATGAGAACGGCGCGGACACTTATGGCAACATGGAATGGGCGTCCTTGCTGTATAGCATGGACTGGGAGGCGCTTTACGGCGTTGCGGACGGTATCAAGTGCCGTTCGGTAGGCTCCGCTTTGACTGCTGAAGAACTGCAGGCATTGCTGGCCGGACTGAACATTAACCCCGACACCGCGCGCGGGCAGGTCGTAGCCTTTGCCATTAGCTGCCAAGGTCATTTTGTATATGGGCAGCCCTCGTCGCTGCGTGGTGGCCCCGGCAATGCCAGCGTCGGGATGAATTTGGACTGTTCCAGCTTTGTGCAGTACTGCTACTGGGCACAGGGCTTGCCGTTCTCAGCCGGTAATACAGCCGCCTATGGCCGCACCGGTGACTTGCGGGCAATTTCCCCCGCCGAGGTCCAGCCGGGCGACCTGCGGGTCGTCTATGCCGCTGGCGGTGAGCAAGGCCATGTGCAGATGGCGCTCGGCGGCGGCGCGTGGATCGAATGCTGTTATGGCTACGGCGTCTGCGTAAACATGTCCAACGCATGGATGGAGAGCCGCGGTTGCCATTACTTTACCTATGCCGGATTTTAAGGAGGCTTTTATGAAAAGAGTTCTGGCGATTTTGTTTTTTGTTCCGTTTGTCATGGCGCTGGCACCGCCCTGCCATGCGGCGGGAAAAGGCGAAGTTGCGGTATCCATGGTAGATGTTCCCTCGGAGCTGCAGGAGCGTTCCGTGCTAATTACGCTGGGCAGCGGTCCCAACGACACGGACGCTGTTCTTGTAACGCTGAACGGCTTGAACCAGTATAGCCAGACTGTGACGTTGCCGGAGGGCACCTATTACTGCAATGCCGCTGTGCAATACGACGCCCTAATCGATTGGCCGCTGCGCGAGGTTGACGGCACCACCTTTTTGCAGGTCGAGGCTGGTGGTCAGTATGAGCTGCAATATGAGTTTGCAGGTGAGAGTTGGTTCACGGAAGTAACCGGGCAGACACGTTATTATACGCAGCTGCCGCTGCTCCAGCCGCCTGCCGACTATCAGCCAACAACGGCCCAGGTCAGCGCATACCTGACGGCACCAGTCGGCTTTTCTCAACACTGTATCGTCTACCTGCAGAACCTGTACAGCGGTACAGTATACGCGCTGGATGTATATGAATCCAACCAGCTGGCCGCCGTTTGCACGGAGGCTGACAGCGGACTGTATACATTTCTATCTGCCCGTGTTGCAGGCGATGCAGCGGAGCGCTACCAGTTCGAGTGCGAGCAGAAGGAGCTGAATACCGATGACGGTGCAAGCTTTCATCTGACGGTAACAGACACAAAAAATCCAAACGCTGATTTGAGTACGCCCAGCCGTGACGAGAACACTGCTGTGCAGCGCGCTGCAGCCTATAATGCACCAGCTGCCGCTGCGCCGTCCGCAACGCCGACACCGGAGCCGGCTTCTTCTCAACCTGTCCAGCAGAGCAAAAAGCCCTCAAATCCGTTCTGGAATGTGCTGGACTTTTTGCCCATCGTTTTTATCGGAGCCGGACTGTTCTGGTTTCAGCAGAAAAACCGCCGGGGCGGCCCGAAGGGGTAACGTGAGCGAAAGCGAACGTTAGCAAGCATTGCATGTGTTTATACACACATGCCTCTTAGGGACACCCTAAAACCCGTTTTCCCGTAAGCTTCTTTAATTTGAAGCCAGACTTCCTTTGGAGAATTGTGCTAATGAAAAAGAATCGCGAGCGTTCAATCGGAAAACTACTATACTTTACAGAACAAGAATTAGAAACAATCCAAAACAAAATGGTGGAATCTGATATGTCGAACTTTTCTGCCTATTGTCGGGAAATGCTGCTTACCGGCAAAGTCAAGCATTATGATTTTTCTGTTATAAAAGAAATCTCATCTAGCTTGAGTCATATCTCAGGTAACATAAACCAAGTGGCTAAACGCTGCAATACGAATCAATCTGTTACCGCCAATGATGTTGAGCAGTTGCGACGTGAATATTTACAGCTGAAATCTCTCTATCAGGAACGATTGGTGAAAGCTCTGCGAAAACTAGTCTAATATGTATGCAGCGAAATATTATGCAAACCCCAATCATGTCTTTCGTAAGCGGGCGTGCGAGAATCGCTATTTGTTTTTGTCTGTTATTGATGATTTTCACCAAGCCCTGAGTGGCAATCTTCACCTGTTTCTAACATAGAAGGAATCTACTATGGCTATCACCAAAATTCATGCGGTAAAAGTTCGGCTTGGCGATGCAATCAACTACATAGAAAATCCTGACAAAACCGATGGACAGGAATTGATTTCAGGTTACAATACCGCCCCACAGACTGCTGTGCTTGATTTTTCCATTACTGCAGCAATGGCGCGCAAAGCACGAAATACAAGTGCGAAAAAGCAAGGAAATCTTGCCTACCATCTCATTCAATCCTTTTCCCCGGATGATGACGTCACGCCGGAGCTAGCCCACAAGTTGGGTCGCAAGCTTGCAATGGAATTTACCGATGGAAAATTTGAGTTTGTCGTTGCTACCCATATCAATAAAGATTCTATACATAACCACATTATTATCAATGCCGTTTCTTTTTATGATTACAAAAAGCTGCGCACTGTTCCCTACCGCACCGCACAGCAAATCCGTAGTATCTCGGATCGGCTCTGCATGGAAACACAGTTGTCTGTTATTAAAGATCCGCAACAGCTAGGCCAACTCTACCCCACTTACATACAGAAGAAACGCACAACCCGCAATCGCACTGAAGTCCGCAAGAAGCTTAACTTCTGCCTGGAGCGTGCCACCAATTATGCCCAGTTTCTGCAAATGGCGCAGGAACTGGGCATTTCTGTTTGCCAGCGCGGCAAGCATATGACTTACTTGCTAGAGGGTGCGGGGCGTGCAATCAGAGATACATCACTGGCCGATACCGACAAGTTTACGTATACCGGCCTCGTAGAGCGCTTAGAGGATAACGCTGCCGAACAGCTATTTATTCATGAGCGCATAGCTAAGATACTTCCGAATGTCTCAACCTTTGCTGACTTTGCAAAGCTGCTGCAGTCCGAGGGGGTTAAGATACGGGTAAAGAAGCAATCCGGACAGCTTTTGTATAAGGCTGTCAACTTAGATGGCACATGGATACCTGCGGATGCTTTAGGAGATGAATTTACACTCGCAGGCTTAGAAAGTGCGATAAAGAATAAATCAGGAATCCTTGACACAAATCATAGTACGTCGATTGCAGAGCTATATCAAGAATTGACTACAAACTATCCGCAGAGTTGTGATACATCTGTCAGACTCACGTCACGTCAGATATGTTCTGCCGGCAAGCGCGGTGTTCTGCTGCAAATCCATGACTCAAGTGGCAATCCGGCAAAGCTGATGATTGATAACAGCCATATTCATACGACTCCTGATGGGTCTGTATCTGCCGACATCGGCGCGGCTTTTTCATATGATATAACTTACGATGACGGCACACATGGCACAATTCGGGGCACTGATTTGATTCGACAAATCGATGAAGAGAATCTGACGCAGCCACTGATTGTAAGCTTGACCGCTGATCAGATTATGGCCATGAGCCTGCGCGGAGTGACAGTGCATTTGCCGCAATATCACATTGAGCGGTTATTCATTCCGGAACGCTATGTACAGCGAAACGTCGAGCAAGGAAGCTGTGCAATCAGTCTATATCCCGGTTGGCAGTACAGCTATGTGCCAATTGGCAGCGAGAATACGCGAAAATCAATCAGTGGCGCTGAACTAGCGCAGTCGCTAGGAGGTGTTGTGCAGGTTGGCACTTCTGAAAGCAGTTTGGCCCGTCAAGTCGCTAATGTGGAACGCCGTGCAGGAATTGCAAATGCCCAAGAGCTTGGAAAACTCTTGGGCAGCATGGCTGATAATGGTCTACATTCAGCTGCTGATTTTGATAAACAAATCAGTGCATATCAACGCGAAGAAATGAAGCTCCGCAACAAGCTTTCAGAGCTTCGTTCCAAAAGCAAAATTTATGCAGCAACAGCTCATAATCTGCAGGCGTGCCGCACCTATAAATCAGTTTGGTTGGAGTATGCATCCAAAACACTTGCCCAGAAGGATACCTTCTACAAGCAAAATGAAGCCGCCCTGCAGGCGTATAGCAGAGCGGCTTCGCAACTTGATAAAATGGGGATTTCACTGGGTACTGAACCTGAAAAGGTAAGACAATTAGTTGCAGAAACAGAAAGCCGGATAGCTGATCTTATTGCTGAATTAGAAATAGTTCGGACAACCAATCAAGCCATACAAGAAGATAAGGAAAAAGTCGAACAGATACAAAGTGGTTAAGCAAGATAATATGATGGTGTATAAATAAAGTTGACAGCCTATTCTCAAGGATTTCATAGTATAATCAAGAGAATAAGGAGTTGCCCAACTATGGCACGAAGTCAACGTAAGTACGATCATGAATACAAAGTGCAGGCAGTTAAGCTTGCAAAAGAAATCGGTGGTGCGAAAGCCGCTAAAGAATTAGGAATTCCTGAAGGGACTATCCATACCTGGCTTAAAGCCGTAAGAACCGGACAACTGGATATTGGAGAAGGTGCCCATACCCCAGAATCTGCCATGGGCCTTGCGGAGGAATTAACCATGCTTCGAAAACGCGTGAAAGATCAGGATAAAGAAATTCGTCGTCTGAAAGAAGAAAACGAGTTTCTGGAAGAAGCCAGCGCTTTTTTCGCAGCGAGCCGTCGGAAGTCTCTAAGACCGAAAGAATGAAATTCATTGCGATTAAGACTGACGATGGCACCATCAAGGGAAAACTGGCTTTTTACTGTCGCATGCTACATGTGAGCCGCCAGGGATTTTATAAATATCTGTCCGTAAAAGACCGTCCGTGGAAATACCAGACGCTTGCAGATACCATGCTTGAAATCCATGCTGAGGATGTCTGCAACGACACCTATGGACGTGTACGTATGTTCCAGGCATTAACTCTTAAACGACCTGATGGCATTCCTATCCCCAGTGAGCGTACCGTTTATAGGGTCATGGAAAAAATCGGTCTCAGTCATCGTCCTAAGCGTAATCCGAAAGGAATTACGAAAGCAGACCGTGAGGCTCGTAAATCGGATGATCTTCTTAAGAGAAATTTCACATCAGAAAAGCCTCTTGAAAAATGCGTGACAGATATCACCGAAATCAAAGCAAAAGATGGAAAACTCTATGTTTCGGCAATCTTCGATTGTTTTGATTCAGCAGTACTGGGGCTGGCAATGGAAACCACGATGAAGGCAACGCTTTGCCAGCATACGGTAGAAAACGCTTTTATCGCATATCCTGAAATTCGAGGAGCAGTGCTTCACTCCGATCGAGGTAGCCAATATACCAGTGAGCTTTACCGCAGCACCCTGAGAAAATATGAAATCATCCAAAGTATGAACAGTGCCGGTGGTCGATGCCATGACAATGCCCGTTGTGAAAGCATGTGGGCGCGTCTAAAGACAGAATTATTGTATGACCGATACAACAGTGAAAACCTGACTGTATCCGAACTGAAGTCTCTAATCTGGAGATACTTTATCAGTTATTGGAACAATCGGAGGATTTGCACCACCAATGGTGGTCTTCCTCCCATGATCAAGCGACAGAGATACTATGATTCTCTGCGTATAGCAGCATAGTCCATGATGTCCTTGAGAAAAATGTGTCAACCAATCTTGACAACATCATTTGTTACCAGTATAATCTTTTTAGAGGATGGACAAAATAGACAAATTCTAGCAAAATCATGGATGAATTCTATACAGATAGCCCGCCTCGTATACTTTTTTTGTACTTTGATATATAATTAAATCACAGTCCGCCGATAGGGGGTTGGGGATGAAACCGCGGTCGCTTCGCCTTTTTTTTCGCATGATAATCCTGTACATAGGTGTCATCAGTTTAGCCATCACTTTTCTTTTGCTCTTTTACTATCGCGAGTTTTTTTCCAAAAACTCGCAGATGTCCACAGAGAACCTGCGCCAGGTGGGGCGGTCTATTGCCGAGCAAATCGATATCCGCCTGCAGCACATGGACAGCATTGCTTTGCAGGCCGTCACCAATACCATCATTGTGGACCAGCTGAAGGAAGCGCGCCAGGACCCTTCCGAGCAAAACCATTTCGTTCTGGACACCACAGCACGAGACGCCATACAGTTGCAGCTTGCAGGTGTTTCCATCACCTCTGCCTCGCGGATCACGGTGGCCAGGATCAGCGTTTTCAACGACCACGGCGATTTTACGGATTTCTGCACAACGCCGGAGTTGCTGGACCGGCAGGAAACGTTTTTCTCCTCAGATGACTTTCAAAGTGTTTACAGCAGCTTCCAAAACCGGAAGGCCTTCCAGATCATCCTGCCGGATATACCGGATATGTGGTCGGAAAGCGGGTGGAGGATGGTGAGCGTTTTTCGGCCTTTCCGTAATTTTGAAACCGACGTGCTCTATGGCCTGGTAGAGGTGCAACAGCCCGTTTCGTTCCTCACAGACATTCTGTCGGAAGCTGACCCCAACTTGGCGTGGCTGCTGCTGGACGAGAATGGGCGCATCGTGTTCAGCAACCAAACAGAAGAAAACGACAGGCTTTCCCAGGAGATGCTCGCCCTCTTTCGCGAAGGGGCGCTGTCAGACGATTCGGTTGACCGCCAGGGGGACGCCTTGTTCTCGATGCATACCTTGACAGGCGGGATGGTGTTGTTGGGAAGTACGGAGGTGCGCATATACCAGGCTGTTCCTTTGTTGTTCGGCGCGTTTGCTATCACAATGTCTATTTTGTTCTGGTTTATCGCCTACTATTTGTCTTCTCGAATGCAGAAAGAGGTGTTGCAGCCTCTGCACCAAATGCAGATGGAACTTTCCAGCCTGGACGTGCATGCGATAGACCTGCCTCTGGATACAGACATGCCTGCCCTTGTGGATTTGAGGAACGCCTTCATGTCCACCCTGAGACGCCTGGAAACAGCCGCGCGTGAAATTGAAACCATGAAAACAAGAGAGGTAAAGGCGCAAATGCTGGCGCTGCAAAACCAAATGAATTCCCATTTTGTGCACAACACCTTGGCTGTTATTGCCTCGGTTGGGTGCGAAAACGATGGGGAACGCCTTTCCAACATGTGCCGCAGTTTATCGGGTATGTTGCAATACACTTCCACGCTGTCTCCGGACGGCGCCACCCTGCGGGAGGAACTGCAACATCTGGAGAACTACTTTTATCTGATGCAGCAGCGGTATGAAGGCGCTTTCGAATACACCATCGAGATTAAAAACATCAGCGATCTTTCCCTGATCCGCACCCCGAAAATGATTTTGCAGCCCCTTGCGGAGAACGCGTTTCAGCACGCATTCGCCAAAATCCGCCCCCCCTTCAGGATAAAGGTCACGCTTGATTCGTGTGACGATTTCTGGACCTTTTCCATAACGGACAACGGCTGTGGCATTGCGGCGGAAACCATTGCAGAAATCGAAAGCAAGATTGCCGCGTATGAAAGCAATCCCACACAGGAACTGGAGCATTTTCGCATTGGCGGGTTGGGGTTGCTCAGCACCATCATTCGCATGCGCCAATTTTACCCACAAAAAAGCACCCACACAATCTGTGCGGGTGAAAAAGGAGGCACGACCATCTGCGTAGGGGGGCAATTGCATGTATAGGGCGTTGATTGTCGAAGACGAACCGCCAATCCTTCGGAAAATCACCTCCAGCCTGCGCGCTGTGAGCGATGCGTTTGACATTGAGGTGGCCCATGACGGGCAGGAAGCCTTTGAATACCTTATGAACCACCCGGTGGATGTCGTGTTCACCGACATTCGCATGCCCATCATGGACGGCCTGGCCCTGAGTGACAAAATACGGAAGCTGTATCCTGAAATCTGTATCTTGATCATCACCGGGTATTATGATTATTCCTATGCCAAAAGCGCCATCCAAACCGGCGTTTTTGACTACATTTTGAAACCGCTTTCCAGTGTGGAATTCCGCGCAACGATTCAACGCGTGGAACAGCACTTGGATAAACAACGTTCGCAACGTATCCTGCAATCCCTCACAAACATCGCATCCGGCCAACCGAATGACGACGCAGAGGTTTTTCAAAATGCGGGATATCAGTATCTGAGCGCCTTTCTCATCGTGCGCAATGGCTATCCTTACCGCTTTGATGAGTCAAGCACTTGCGAGCAAATTGGGGAGGACGAGAAAGGCCTGCTGCTGGAGGAAATACGTGGGAATGAATACCTGTCCGCAGGTAAAACCGTCACTTTTGCGAGAGACGGGTACTACCAACGTGAAATTATTATTCTGGTGCTGCACACAGCCGAGATGCGCGCAGGGCACGGGCATTTGGAGGGACTTCTCCAGCGACTTCAGGCTGCTTGCCATGGGGCCGTTTATCACGTAGGCATGGAGACATGGAGCGCGGGAGTGGCCAACCATGCAGAAAGAGTGGCCGGTTTGCGAAAAAGATTTGAACAAGCCATTATATTCGGAAAAAGCACGTTGTATGTTGAAGAAGGTACCGTCCATTCGGGTGAGCCGCGGAACGCACCGCACATAGATGCAAAAGAGTGGAAGACCGAAGATGATTTGCGGGCCTCTGTACTCAGAATGATGGACTGGGGTAAAAACAATTGGATCACCCGTTTCGAGTTGCAGGATTTGCTAGACTATGTTCTTGAATCCATGGAACCGCCCGGTGGTTATGATGGGCGAAGAACCGCTAAAAATAGGCTGGATCAGCTTGTCTCAAAGTGCGAAGGGTATCCGCAGCTCACACATGAAGTGACCGCCTTGTTCCGGGGAATGTGGAAGACGCAAAAACATATTGGCGAGCCTGTTAATCTGGATGGCAGGGAAGCGGTGGAGTCCATTCGGGTGTATATCGACACCCATTATGCAGAGGAACTGACTGTGCAAAATCTGGCGGAGCGGTTTGGGTTTAATCCATCTTATCTGGGGCAGCTTTTCCGTAAACATACCCATTTATCGCTCAACCAGTACATCATCCAAAAACGTATTTCAGTGGCCGCCAACCTCATTCGAAACGATGCCTCGCTGACTGTAAAGGATATTGCCATGGCGGTGGGGTATGACGACCCGCTTTATTTCAGCCGGATATTCAAGCGCCACACTGGATTTGCACCCACAGAGCTGAGGGAGAAAGAATAAACGGGTGGAATTCGTCTGCGCATAAAGATAAGAGACGAACATCACATTACAGGCGTCAAAGGGTTCATCTGCTTTCTTTACCGGGTAGTGTGTCACAAATACTAGTGTGAAAGTGAGTACCGGGCCAGCCCAGAGGAAAAAGGGCGCACAAAAGCGTCCCTGCAAACACCTGTTTTTTGCAAGGTCAGAGAGTATATTCAATCAAATCTAAGCGACAGTTAACCCTTGCTTTTCAAGGAAACGAGTAGCCTGCTTAATGGCTTTGGCAAGCTGCTGTTCCTTCAAATGTTCAGGTATATCGATTTTGAAAAGATCGACAGGGGTCCACACTTCACCGGTGCATAGCATCGTATAGATTGCCGTCAAAATCATTCTGGCAATGGCGATAATAGCCCGTTTCTTGCCCCTGCGCTTGGCGATGCGCTCGTATTTCAGTGCATAGTAAGGGTTTGCCTTGTCCTTTACCGCAGCGTGAGCAACCTGTACCAGCGCAGGCTTGAGGTAAACACCGGCCCGGGAGATGCGCACAGACTTTTTCTTTCCGGCGGACTCGTTGTTGCCTGGAGTCAGTCCAGCCCAGCAGCAAAGCCGTTTGGAGGAACCAAACTGGCTCATATCCGTGCCGATTTCAGAAATGATGGTGATTGCGGAGTTTCGGTCAATACCCGGAATGGTGCAAAGAAGATTGATTTCACCTTCGTATTTTTCCACCATTTCATTGACACAGGTATCCACCTTGGCAATCAGTTTCTCAATGAAATCGTAATGCTCACGGATAATTTTGATGCGAGCCTTCTGCTCGTCAGAAATGGAGTAGCCTTCAATGGACTCCAGAACTTTCTCAGCCTTCTTTTTGAGGGAGCGCTGTAACAGGGAAACACAATGATCCGGGTCAAAGGATTCATCGGATGTGAGGTAGTCCGTAATTGCAGTTGCGGATTTACCAAACATATCGGACACAACAGAATCCAGAGCCACATTGCAGACAGTAAACGCATTCTGAAATCGGTTTTTCTCGCTGCTCTTCATGGAAACCAGCTTATAGCGGTAGCGTAAAAACTCACGCAGAATACGGATATTCAGTTCTGGGATGAAGCTGCTTTTCACGAGGCCAATGCGAAACAGATCCCCGATCCACTTGGAATCTTTCGTATCGTCCTTGTTTCCCTTTACAGCCTTTACCCATTTAGGGTTGGCAATCACGACACGAATACCGCGCTTTTCAAGGATGTTGAATACCGGAACCCAGTACTTTCCAGTGGATTCCATGCAGACATCCAAACAGTTGTGTTCCAGAAGCCAGTCTGCGAAACGGTTCAAATCTGAGTTGAAGGTACTGAATCGTTTTTTCTGATAGTGGGGCTGCAAGCTGTCTGCGGGCGTGGTGATGATGGTAGCAACCACGAAAGTTTTGTGAACATCTACACCGCAGCAGGTTGGGAATACGACTTTCACAGCAAAACCTCCTCCGAAATGATAGTGAGGAGAATGCAGGGACTGAACCGCCAAGCAATTAACAGGTGTTAAAACAATCCTTAGTGTACGGGTTCAAGACGCCACTTATTTGTGCTTGAAAAGGTGGTTCCAGCACTGATTGATATACTGTTTTGAGTTTGTGATGCAATCTACGACTCACCTCACCGTGCGTTGTAGTGTGCATTCTCCTAAAACTTATTCTACAAGAAAGGCGGCCGTTTGTCTGCATACTTTCATTCCTATTTGTGCGGACGCAAAGCGGCCGAATGGCTGATTGGTATGAAAATTACCATACGGCGGCTTTAAATTGCTTGGATGCCGGAGTGACATTTGGCAATCTGGAAACAAGAACACCAAACGGTAGCTATGATTACCGCGATCCTCTGGCTTGGTGGAGCTGTTACGACAGAACAGCATACCCGTCCTCCTGCATAGTAAACGATGAAAATCCGATATTGATTGACTTTGGAACGCCCAAACCCTGCAACACGCTAAAGATAGATATTCTGACCGTTCCCTCCGCGAGGCTGGATAATCTTAAAATCCAGTATTCCGCAAACGGAACGAACTGGACAGATGTATCGAGCCTTACAAGAACAGGTCAGGTCTGGAAGTTCACAGAAGTTTCCGCAAGGTACTGGAGATCCTTTTTAAGCGGTGAAGGAAATGCCACCGTTGTGGTAACATCAAGCGGCATGACAGGCTCACCGGTTACTCTTTCTGTCCCTGTGGAATCTTCCGACACGGCAGATATTGTAGCAGACAAAATCAAAGTGGCCATTGAAAACAATGAGAATATCACTGCTTTGTATGATGTGTCGATTTCGGATACAGATGTAATCTTAACCGCAAAAGCACCGGCTTCGAATGTATCAAACTTGAATATTGCCCTGTCAAATGGCACTTGTGCGGGACTGACCGCAGTTTCCACCTCGGCCAACACGATCGCCGGTGTCGCTACCGTAAAGCAGCAGGAGCATATTTATGTAACAGGCACTATTGGAACGGCGGGAAATGCGGCGGTTGTGGTAACGGCTGAGGGCCTGGCAAACTCTCCTATCACTCTTTCCGTGCCTGTTGCATCTGGAGACTCATCGACAACTGTTGCTGCGAAAGTAAATGCTGCCCTTGAGGAAAATGCCGATATAACGGACTTCTTTACCATCAGCTCTGCCAACGGTAGATATGTTCGCTTGACCGCAAAAACGGCTGCGGATAATGACACCACCCGC
>ERZ832522.1403-NODE-1403-length-32414-cov-14.598442_pt1 | contig 32414 bp, 25 predicted proteins | sample MGYA00519951_ERZ832522 | MGnify/ENA primary metagenome ERZ832522 (study PRJEB31850, sample SAMEA3708728) | human gut metagenome | biome: human gut; feature: human-associated habitat; material: faeces | place: China | collected 2014 ... | reverse complement strand
TGACTCAAATCACGTCGAACGCCCTTTGCTCGCTTTGCGCGACCTGGGGTTTTGCCGCCGGATTGCCGCGCACAATGCCGTAATTCGATCAAAACGTTCCCCAAAACGTACACTTTGCAGAAAAGGACCCCTGGGCACGGCCTTAAATCGCAGAAAGCCTTCCATCGAACGCAAAGGGCATGTAGACAGTGGGAAAAATGCCCCCAACGAGCCAAAGGCGCTCACGTACGGGTGAATAGATTTCCCCCAGCACTTACACGCTGTCTAAAATGCGACGTATAAAGAAAAAAGCCAGACACACATGGTGCCTGGCCTTTAAAATTCGATGGAGCCAGCGACCGGGCTCGAACCGGTGACCCCCGCTTTACGAGAGCGGTGCTCTGCCAACTGAGCTACGCTGGCGACTCCATGGCGGAGCGGACTGAGCCGTTCCGACGTTTGTCTATAGTACGTGGAAATGCGCTCCCGCGCAAGTGCCTAACGCACGGTTAGAAAAACTCTTCTCTACGCGCTTATGCACCGATGCGGCGGATCGTGGCGAGGGCAAGGGCCTGCATTGCCTCGGCGGCCGCGTCGGCGGCGCCCAGCACCTTGGCGTGGCTTTCGCCCGGACGGCCGGCCTTGTTGGTGACGAGCGTGATTCCGAGCACCTCCATCCCCATGGCGCGGGCCATGATGGCCTCGCACACGGTCGACATGCCCACGTAATCGGCACCGAGCGTGCCGAGCATGCGGATCTCGGCGGACGTCTCGTAGCTGGGACCGAGGAGGCCGGCGTACACACCCTCTGCGAGCTCCATGCCAAGCTCGGACGCAGCCTCGCGCGCCAAGCCGGAAAGATACGGGGAGTAGGCCCCCGCCATCGAGACAAACGGACTGTCCAGGCCGGCCGCGGCAACGCCCGCGGGCGATGCGAGCGGATTGCGCCCGGTGAGGTTGATCTGATCGGTGATGATGCCGACGGAACCGGGAGCGATGGCGCCCACCGCGCCGGTCGCACAGCTCAACACGATGCTTCGGCATCCAAGTTTGTGAGCATGCCGCACGAGCGAGGTCACCTGCAGGGCGTCGTAACCCTGGTACATGTGCACGCGACCGGGATACACCACCACGGGCACGCCGTCGAGCTCACCCACGAGAACCGTGAAGCTATGGCCCTCGACGGGAATCGCCTCCGTGGGGAACCCATCGATATCGCTGTACGGGATGTGGCGCACCACGCGAACGCGCTCACCCAGCGAGCCCAGACCGCTGCCCAGCACGATGGCGAGCGGATGCTCCATGGTCGGCTTGCACCATGCGGCGACTTTCTCAAACGTCTCGTCCATGACGACCGTCCTTTCTCCTTGCATAAGCCGGAGGCGGGTCGAGTCCCTCCCCCACAGGCACTTCTCCAGCATAGCAAGTCACCCGTTTGCGGCAGGCGCAACCCGTGAGCGGCCCCGATGACGAGCTGGGCGTCACAACGCGCAGGTCCAGCGTGTAGATTCGGCACAAAAAATGGTCGCGATGTGCCAGGCTGTCGCAGCGTGGCACATCGCGACCAAAAACGACGAGCTCGGCGGGTGGTTACGGCCGTAAATTGCCAGGCTGCAACAGCCGCAGCACATCGCGACCAAAACGGCGGGCGCGGCGGGCGGTTACGGTCGTAAATTGCCTGCCTGTCACAGCGCGGCACATCGCAACCAAACCTCGAGATACCGCAGCGCATGCAGCCGGCGCGCGCGGCTAGCGCAAGCGGCCGAGCATCTTAGGCATACAGGCCAAAGAGCTCGACATCAGCCTCGCCGAAGAGCTCGTTGACATAGGACGTCCACTTGGCGTTCGCGCCCTGCGACTCGAGCATGTACTGCTGGTACGCGACGGCATAGGCCTTCTGGGCCTGGGCATAGGTCGCAGACTCGGGAGTGATCTCCTCGCCGGCGAGCGCGGTGGCATAAGCGCCGTCGAGCTTAGCCCAGGTACCAGCCTCGGCATCCCACTCCTTACCGGCCAGATCAATGATATAGGCGGCGTACTCGGCCTTGGCCTCGTTCTCGTCGCCGCTCTCGGGCTCGGCGGGAGCCTTGGGCATGGCGGGCGCGTCGTCCATCACGCTCTGATACAGCTTTTGGATGGTGCCCTGCTCACGCACGATCTGCTTTGCCTGATCCTCACTCACGCCGTACTGATCGGCGATAGCGGAGAAGTCGGAGGTGCCCAGGGAGGCCTCGGCAGAGGAAGAAAGATCTTCATCACTCAGCTCGATGCCCTGCTTGGACGCCTCCTCCAACAGGATGCGGTTGCGCACATAGGAAAGAACCGCGTCAGCGGAAGGAGCGGGGTAGTTGCCGTCCTCGTCCTTCACGCTGTCAAGGCTGTACTGGCTCTCGATGGCCTCACGGGCGCTGATCTTGTGCGAGGCCCCCTTGAACTTCCAGGTTGCGACCGTCGCGTCGAGCTCGCTCTCGGCGAAAACGGGAGCGCTCACGCCCTTGGAGCCAAAGCCGCCGGAACCAAGGAAATAGCCGGAGACACCGGCGACGATCACGGCGACGAGCGCGCCGGCGATGAAGTACTTGTGCTTGCCCATCATTGCTCGCTGCATGCGCGTCTTCTTCGGGCGAACCGCGCGCGGCGTGGCGGCAGGGGCGGCGGTAGAGGAATCCGCAGAGGCGTCTGCCGCGGGCTCGGAGTCCTCCACACCCTCGGGCTCGGGCTCGCCATCGGCCTCGCCGGCGTCGGCGGCGCCAGCGTCCTCAGCGTCGGCGGCATCAGCGTCGGCGGCAACGACGTCATCGGCGTCGGCATCCAACAGCTCGGGATCGGCCTCGAGCTCACGCTCGGCCTCGGCGGCCGCCGTCTTGCCGGAAATGTCCTCGGCGGTCAGGCCCTCGTGAATATCCACGTGCTCGACCTCATCATCGCCGTTCGGGCCCTCACCGCGGCCGACGACCTCGATCCCGTCGATGTACTCGTTATTCTCGGAATCGTCCTTCTTCATGATCAGACCCATGCGGTCCGCTCCCTTCACCTTACCTGGCGGATTGTCGTATCAAGCCGATACGATACCCAAAAATAAACGGGGATACGCCTCAAAACGAGCGCATCCCCGTTAAGGTTTGCTTAATTGCACAATGTGATGCCCCAGTGCGACGCCGCGCGCATCGATATCGCGGATCGGCGCAAAAGGGAAGGGTCACACCTCATGTGTAAAATGCACCCGTCCCCAATTACACATCCGGCTACGAAAGGTGCGCGATGACCGCGTCGGCGTAATCCTGCGTCCCCGCAGCACCCTCGGCACTACCGGTAAGTGCGCGCTGCACATCCCCGGTGACGCACGTCCCCTCGGCGAGCGTGGCGCGAACGGCCGTGCGGATGCGCTCGGCGGCATCGGCCTCGCCCAAGTGGTCGAGCATCATCGCGGCGGAGAGAATCTCGGCCGTGGGATTGGCGATGTCCTTGCCCGCGATATCGGGCGCACTACCGTGCGTGGGCTCGAAGATCGCCGCGTCCGTGCCGATATTGGCACCGGGCGCCATGCCAAGACCGCCCACCAAACCGGCGCACAGGTCGCTCACAATGTCGCCATACAGGTTCAGGCATACGAGCACATCGAAATCACGGGGCTCCTGAACCAGGCCCATGCACGTGGCGTCCACGATCTTATCGTTGAACTCGATATCGGGATAGCGCTCTGCCACCTCGCGCGCCACACGCAGATACAGACCGTCGGTCGCCTTCATGATATTGGCTTTGTGCACGCACGTGACCTTCTTGCGACCGCAGCGACGGGCGTACTCGAACGCGTACTCGACGATGCGGCGCGAACGCTCGATGGAGATCGGCTTGATGGAAATAGCCGAATCGGAGGCGAAGGGCTTCTGACCAGATGCCTCGACGAGCTCGGCGAGCTTCGCGACCTCGGGCGCACCCTCGTCGAACTCGATGCCCGCGTAGAGGTCCTCGGTGTTCTCGCGCACGATCACCAGGTCGACGTCGCGGTAGCGCGAGCCGTCGCCGGGCTGGGAAAGGCAGGGGCGCACACAGGCATACAGGTCGAACTCCTTACGCAGGGCGACATTGACGCTGCGGAAGCCCGTGCCCACCGGCGTGGTGATGGGGCCCTTGATGGCAACCTTGGTGGAACGCACAGCCTCGAGCACATGCTCGGGCAGCGGCGTGCCGCACTCATCCATCACGCCGGCACCGGCGTTCTGGACATTCCAGTTGATCTGGACACCGGTTGCCTCGACCACGCGGCGCATCGCGCTCGTGATCTCGGGACCGATGCCGTCACCGGGGATCAGTACAACGTCGTGGGCCACGAGTTACTCCTCGTCTTCGTCCTCGGCATCGCTCTTCTTGGCGCGTACCTTCTTCTGCGGGTTGTCGAGCTTGAAGCGCTTGACCAGCGCGTCGTAAATCTCACGCGAGCGGACGCGCAGGTAACTGCCCTTGCCGTTCTCGGCATCGAACTGGAGACGGCCGGCCAGCTCGGCGGCAACGGAACCCGAGATCTGGCCATGCGCGAAGGAGAAGAGCAGCGCGAGCATATCGCGGTACTCAAGATCACCGTGATAGCACTGGATAGCCTCGTCGATAATGGGCCACACCTTCTCGGAGCGGCGGCGCTCCGTGGCGCCCCACACCACGAGGAAACGGAAGGCGGACAAGCGCAGCGGGGCCGAAATCTCATCGAACAGGGCGGCCTCGGCGCCCTCGTACGCGGCGCCGCACTCCTTGGCATGCTCGGGAACGAGCAGCGTCAATGCGTCGAGCACCTCCCAGCGGGTCTGGGCCTCCGGGCGATACAGGGCGTCCACCAGCTGCTCGATAAAGGGGGCGAGCAGATCGGGCTCGCGCTCGGCGAGCAGGTTCACCACGCGTCCGGCGAGCTGGCGCGTGCGACGGCTCGAGCTGGACAGGTCCTCGATGAGGGCGGACAGGGCGTCGGCACTGTTCTCGACGCTCGCGAGGCGGGCGGCCTCCTCGGGGGAAAGCTCGACAAGGTTCTCTTCTGCCATGGGTGCGTACCTCTTATCTTTCTCTTGCGGCGAACATCCGAATTATCGTATGGACGGGCCCATCGGTCCAGGGCAAATGTGCACGGTCGAAAGGCCTGAAGCGGACTCTGGGCACAACCGCCGCCCGCGGGCCCCATCCGAGTGCGCCCGCGGGAAGTCCGCGGGCGCACGGGGTGTTGTTTTTAGGCGTCTCGGGACTGCCTTGAGGGCGAATCCGCAGAGCCCTTCTCGTCGATCGAAATCAGGTCGGGGCCGGCCTCTCCGGTCTTGCGACGGCGACGATACGCCTCGCCGGTACCCTTCTCGGCGACCTTGCGATGGCGCTTGTTGACGTCCATGAAGTTATCGAGCCACTTCCAGGGGCCCGAAGATTCGCCAAAGCCCATCTTGAGGCCGGCGATATACCCGGCCAAGACGCCCATCAAGATGATTTGGATCATCATGGCGGGAATGAGCGCAACGGCCAGCACGACCGCGACGAGGCCTCCGATATTGGCGGCCCAGTAGGCGCGCGCGGTGACGAGGTAGCGGCGACTCAGCTCCTGACCAATCAGAAAACCGATGTAGACGGCAAAGCCGAACACCATGACGTAGGTGATGATGTAGACCCAGTTAGCCGGCATGCCCGCTTACCCCTCGTGATGGTGACCGCAATGGCACTCGTGGCCCTCGCCGTGACCGTGGCCACCGCAGCACTCGTGGTCTTCGCCGTGGCCGTGGCCACCGCAGCAGCACTCGTGGTCCTCGCCGTGCTCGTGGCCATGGTCGTGACCGCAGCCGCAATCGCACTCATCGTCGTGCTCGTGCTGGGCCGTGTAAAGCGACCAATCCAGGCCCGCGGCGACGGCTTCGGCCTCCTCTTGGTACAGCAGGGTGATGGCCTGGGTGCCCATGCGGCCGCCGCCGATGGCGTCGAGCATGTCGTACAGGGTGAACGCGGTATCGGCGCCGGGCAGGGCGAGCTCCTTCTCCTCGGCGACCGTGAGCGCCAAGCCCAGGTCCTTGAGGAAGTGCTCAACCAGGAAGCCGGGCTTGTAGTCGCCGTCGATCGCCTTAGGGGCGAGCTGCTGCATGGCACCGGAGCTGCCCGTGCCGGAGCAGATCATCTCACGCACCTGCTCGACGTCGAGATCGTTTTGCTGGGCAAAGGAGAGGGCATCGGCCATGCCCACCATGGCGCTTGCCAGGGCGACCTGGTTGGAGAGCTTCGCGGCCTGGCCCTTGCCGGCACCGCCGAAGCAGCAGATCTTGGAGGTGAAAGTCTCAAGCACCTCGCGGACGGGCTCGATATCGCGCTCGGTGGCGCCGATGATGGCCGTGAGGGTGCCGGCGATGGCACCGGACTCGCCGCCCGTCACGGGGCAGTCGAAGGCGTGCTTGCCGCACACCTCGGCAGCGCCGGCGATATCGCGAGCGAGCTCGGGCGCGCTGGTGGTGAGGTCGATGAGGTAGGCACCGTCCATGGCAGAGGCCAGCAGGCCCTCGCCCGCCAGGTAGACCTCCTCCACATCCGTGGGGAAGCCAACCATGGTAAAGACCACGTCGGCGTCCTTGGCGGCCTCGGCGACGGAATCGGCCCAGGCGGCGCCGCGCTCGATGAGGTCGGCGGCCTTTTCCTTGGTGCGGTTGTAGACGGTGAGCTCGTAGCCCGCGTCCATGATGTGGCCGGCAATGGGTGCGCCCATGATGCCGGTGCCGATGAAGGCGATCTTGAGGTTCTTGCTTGCCATATGCAACGCTCCTTTTGACGTTTGTTCGACGAATGGGCGGCGATGGCGGATGCCACCGCCGGAGCCAGGCGGACCGACCCCGGTGCTCGCTATTCCCCGCGGACGCGGCTGGCGATGCGGTCGGTCAGGGAAATCTTCTCCGAGCGGTTCTTACCCCAGAAGATAAGGGCGACCATACCCGGTCCGACATGCGCGCCGATCGTAGGGCCCACCGAACCGCGCAGGATGGTGAGGTCCGCACAGCCGGGCTCCTTACGAACGGCAGCCTCGAGCCAATCGGCATCCTTCTCGGCGTCGGAGGAGACGATGGCGAGCGGCAGAGTCGGGTCGAACTCGTAGTTCTCGGTGAATGACTTGATAAGCGACTTGAGCGCCTTCTTGCGGCCGCGGTTCACGCCGATGAGCGAAAGGGCCCCGGCCAGGTCGAAGGACAGCTCGGGCTTGATATCGAGCTTGGAGGACAGGGAGGCCGCCGCAGGCGGGATGCGTCCGCCGGCGGAGAGCGCATCGAGGCTGTCCAGGGTGAAGTAACCGTGGATGTAGGTCTTTGCCTCATTGGCCCATTCGGCCAGCTGGCGCGCACTCAGACCGGCCGCGCGCTGACGCACGGCCTCCATGGCGAGCAACTCACCGCACGCGCAGGGCAGCGCGTTGTCCACCACGTAGAGCTCGAAATCGGGATGATCGGCGCGCACCTGCTCGGCCGCATGGCAGGCGGAGCTGTAGCTTGAGGAGAGCGCGCTCGTGAAGCACAGATACACCGTGGGCGTGCCCTCTTCGGCGCATTTGGTGAAGAACTCGAGGTACTGACCGATCGAGATCGCCGAGGTCGAGGCCTTGGAGCCCTCACGCAGCTTGTCGTAGAACTCCGAAGGGGTGATGGTGCTCCAAATGTCGTCGGTGTACTCGACGCCATCGAGGATGTAGGGGAATCCTAAGATATCCACTTCGAGTGTGGCCGCGATCTCGGGGGTGAGATCGGCGCAGGTATCAATGACGATGCGGCACATGCGCGGGACCTCGTACGAGGCGGTGATGTTGCCCATGGACGCTCCTCAATACAACAAGGCGGCCACCCACATGGGATGGCCGCCATCCAGATCATGCAATGGACGCTATTTTACTCGCCCTCGACCTCGATTTTGGGCTTGATGATGCCGTATCCACCATTCTTACGGTGATACACCACATTGACCAGGCCGGTGACGCTGTTCTCGAACACGTAGAAGTCATGGCCGATCAGATCGGTCTGAACGAGCGCTTCCTCATCGGTCATGGGGGTGAGCTCAACCTCCTTGACACGCACGAGCTGGTCGTCCTCATCCTCGGGGAGCAGCAGATCGGCCAGATCGGCGACGGGCTCGACAGGGGCGACCTCGGCGGCGGACAGACCCTGCTGACGGTTGTCGACCACGCGCGTCTTGAACTTGCGGAGCTGGCGCGTCACCTTTTCGGCGGCGAGGTCGATCGCGGCATACATGTCCGCACCGTGCTCGGCCACGCGGATCACCGAACCGCGGGCGCGGACCGTGACCTCGACGATGGCGGGGTTGGGGTTGGAGGGGTTCTTCTCATAGCGCAGGACGACATCGGCGGTCATGGGCTCGATGTCGAACACTTTGAGGGCTTCGCCGATCTTCTCATCGACATGCGCACGCAGAGCATCGGTAACCGTGGTCTTACGACCGGAGACCTTGATTTCCATACGTGGCTCCAATCTATCCGGGGATAGTACTCGTACAGCTGTTGTACCCAAGTTGGATGAAGACACACGTGGGGAAATTGTGCTCCCGTTCGCTGGAGCGTCCGAACCGACCGCCGAATTCCCATATGTGGCATGGGCGCGAACGGGTAGCGGAGAAACTCGGGCCTAGCCCAGGGAGTTCAGACTGTCGGACTGCGCGAGCTCGCCCGATTCGCCCTCAGAAGCGGGGGTTTCCTCGCTTTCGGGGGCCTCCTGCTCGAACGTCACGCCATCAAGCGCGAGATCGTCGAGGCTGAAGGGCAGGTCGCCGTACCACAGGCGAAAAATAGCCTCGAGCGTGCCGTCGGACAGGGCGTCTTCGAGAATCCCCATCGCCTGATCGGCAAGATCCGTACCGGAAGCGGCGATGGCGTCGTAAGAGACCATCGGGGCGATGGTACCCACAAACACGGTGCCGGGATAGGCGCGGGCCAGGTAGGCGCCGGCGGTGGAGTCGCAGGCGACGTAGTCGACCTCGCCGTCCGCAAGCGCCTCGAAGCACTCGTTCACGTTCGACTTGGTCTTGAGGGTGGTGTCGATGCCCGCGGAGTCCATGGCATCTTGCGCGGCGGAATCGGACTGGACGGCGACGACGGCACCCTGCAGGGTGGTTGCCGAAACCGTGGGGACCTCACGCGAACCATCGGCCGACTTGGCAAAGATGGAGGAGGCGTTTTGTACCAGGACGCCGCTCTCGACGACACCGTCCTCGCCGGTACGGGCGCCGATATAGAGGTCGGCCTTGCCCTTGGAAAGCGAGCCCGTGACGTCGGCGGAGGAAACGACGCGCAGGTCGAGGCCCATGCGCTCGGCGAGCAGGCGGGCGATATCGGCGTAGTAACCGCTCGGCTTGCCCTCGTGGTCCGTCATGGCCTGAGGGGCGTCGGTCATGTCCATGGCAACGGTGAGGACACCGTCCTCGATAAGGTCGTCTGCTCCGAGAGTCGCCTTGACGGGCTCGGACTCGACCTCGGCGCGCGTGGGCGTGGTCAGCGAACAACCCGACAGGCCCATCGTCATCGCGCATGCGAACGCAACCAGGCCGGCCATACCTTTGCGACCTGCAACGAACTTGCGACCGATCATCTCGGCACTCCCCCACTCTCCTTGCGGCCCCTGCGGCCGGCACCCCGAACGCCCGCGCACGGGCGCGCGGACGGCAGCTATCACGATCCCCCCAGCTGACCTGGTTTTTGACCCCACACTTGCACACCGGGGCGTTTGCTCGTACCGCCGCGGCGGTATCACGACTAACCCGCTCGCCCGCGAGGCACGTATTGCCTCAAAAAAGTAGCGACGGGCGGTGCGACTTACTTCTAGGACGCGCCATGATCGCCCTCGCGCGCACGCGACGGCTTACGTGGATCCCTTCGACCGCGTCTGTCTTGGACTGAGGAGCGCGACGAACCGATAGTCCGCGCGCACCCGCAACCACAGCCTGGGAGGAACTTCGGGGCATTATACCGCAGGTAACGTGCAGATTGCGCACGGGTGCGGGCACAATCGCCCGTCCCATCGCACGGCGACAGCCATCCTGTGGGAAACGAGATGGCGATCCCCCCACAGCCCATCGCCTCAACCCCATACGCGGGCGAACGCGAGACCGTCGACGCGCGAGGCACCCGCGGCCTTGAGTGCCGATGCCGCCGCGGACATGGTCGCGCCCGTGGTGATGACATCGTCGATCAGCAAAATGCGCTTGCCCCTCACGGGAAGTACGACCTCGTAGGCGCCGAGGGCCTCGGCCAGGCGGTCGGCGCGCCCGAGTTCGCGCTGGTCAGATGAGCCGTGCTTGACCAGGGCATCCAGCAAGGGAATGTCCGAGCTCCCACTCAGGTGCCTCGCGATGAGCTCCATGTGGTCGAACCCGCGACGGCGGAAGGCCGAAGCCGTGGCGGGGACGAACACCACCGCGTCCGCATGGACGAGCAGCCCTCCATATCGCCCGGGCGCCTCGCGCTGCGCCCGCACGGCCGCGCCGAGCATGATGCGGGCGATCTCGGCGGCCAGCCGGCGCTCGCCCCCGTCCTTGTACGCGCGGACGATGCGACCGACCGGCCCATCGAACACGGCGGCAGCCAAGCAGCGATCGAGATCGGTCTTCACTCCCGCGCATTCCGTGCACACCATGGCCCCGAAGGGCGCGCCGCAGTGCAGACAGGAGCGAGCAGGGTCTATGATCTGCATGGCATTCTCGCATGCCGAGCAGATGAGTTCTCCCGGTCGCTCGCAGCCGGCGCACCTCGTGGGCGAGATCAATTCGAGGGCGGCTTCAATCAGCGCCCCGGCGGAACCGCGACCCGTTTTTTCTGCCCCATTTCCAACCGACGTGAAAAAGCCCCTCCCCGCAGATGCGGGAAGGGGCTCGACGTCCGATGTGGATGCGGCCTGAAAACGAGGCGCGCGCACGGGCTACTCGGCAGACGCGCCGGCGTCTCCGCCGTCCTGCTTGGGTTTGCGGCTGCGACGACGGCGACGCTTCTTGGGAGCGCCCTCGGCATCATCGGCACCGGAACGGGCAGGGCCATCGGTCGCGGGACGCGACTTGGCACCGCCACCGTCACCCGGGCGGCGACGCTGGATCTTGACCTCGCCCTCGGCGATCTGGTCGGCGACAGAAGGCGTCTCGGGCTTGCGGGGACGGGAACGGCGCTTGCCCTCGCCGGATGCGGCCTCCGTGCCAGAGGGGGTGTGCTTGCGGCGACGGCTCTTCACCGGCGCGTCTTCGGCAGGAGAAGCAGCCTCATGCGGGGCGCCGGCTGTGGGCGCGGGGGCCGTGCCGGCGCGATGACGGCGGCGGCGCGAGGGCTGCGCGGGCTCAAAGTCCGCATCCGTGCGCGGGGCCTTTGCCTCGGCAGCCTGCGGCACCGCCTGCTCGGCAGCGCCGGAGCGACGACGGTGACGACGCGACTGCTGCGGCGCCTGCCCCTCCTCAGCCTCCTGGGAACGGCCCTTGGAGGGAGCGCCCTTGCGACTACGACGGCCGGAGCCGCCCTGCTCGAACTTGGCGGCCTCTTCCTCGCGCATGCGCTTGCGGCGCGGCGTGGGACCGGAGGCGACGATGCGATCGGCCGTGTCCAGGCCGTCGCCCACGTCGACGCCGTTCTTGCGGTCGAGCTCCATGAGGGCGAGGGCGAGCTCGGGCGACTCGAGACGCTCGAGGACATCGCGCGTCACGCAGTCGGGACGGCAGGAACACCCTTGCGCCTCGCAGCGCTGCTTGTTCTCCTCGGTGCTCGTCATATCGGCAAGGTCGACGCGGAAGATCTTGCCGTTCTCCAGACGCAGCACTAGCTGCTCGCGCGGGGTGTTGTACTCCACGATGCGGGCCTTGCCCAGCGGCGTGTCGATGAGGGTCTTCTTCTTGGGGGCACGGCTCTTGAAATCCTTGTATGCCTCGAACTCATAGCGCAGGCAGCACATGAGACGACCGCACACGCCCGAGATCTTGGCGGAGTTCAGCGGCAGGTCCTGCTCCTTGGCCATGCGGATGGAGACGGGCTCAAACTGCCCGCCGAAACGGGTGCAGCACAGCTCCTGGCCGCAGGTCGCGTAGCCGCCCTGCAGGCGGGTCTCGTCGCGCACGCCGATCTGGCGCATGTCCACGCGCACGTGGAAGTGGGCGGACAGGTCCTTGACGAGCTGGCGGAAGTCCACGCGGTCCTCGGCGGCAAAGTAGAAGACGGCCTTCTCCCCGCCGAACAGGTACTCAACGCCCACAGGCTTCATGTCCAGACCGTTCTTCTCCACCAGACGGCGGAAATCGAACATGGCGTCCTCGCCGGCATCGGCCAGGTCGTCGGCGCGATCGAGGTCGGCGTCGGTGGCAATGCGCACGACGGGCTTGAGCGGGGCGGCGAGCTCCTCGGGATGCACCTCGAACGGATCGGCCGTCACGAGGCCGATCTCGGTGCCGCGTTCGGTGGTGCAGATGGCGTGATCGCCAGCGAGGATGTCCAGTTCGCGTGGATCGAACCACAGCTCGTGCGCGGCGAACGCAAATTTGACAGGTACGACTACGGGCATTGCAGTGCCTTCCTGATATCGAACAGCATGACCTCGATGGCCAGCTGGGGTGTGACGTTTCTGGCGATGCGGGCCTCGGCGCTCGAAACGGCATCGAGCGCGCGGGCGACGCCGGTCACCGTGGCGCGGGCGGCGATGCGCTCGACGACGTCGGGAACGTCCTCGTTCACGACGGGCTCCGACTCAGATGCGAGGCGAACCAGGGCATCGCGCAGCAGGGAGCGAACGCTCGCCAGAGCCTCCATGATACCCGAACGCTCACGGGCGTTCAGTTCGCGCTTGTTGCGGTCTTCCAGCTGCTTTAAAGCACCACGGGAGAGATAGTCCTGATTTTGCTCCAGGACCGCCTGCTGGGTCGATTTAACCTCGGCGAGCGGCGCCTTGATCGCACCCATGAGGTCCTTGGCGGCGGCCAGGATGTCGGCCTCGTCGGCATGGGCGAGCAAGTCCACGGCGCGCACCATGGCACGGCGGGCTGCCTGGCGGTCGCCGCTCTTGAGGAACTCGACCGCGCGGGCGGGACTGCCGGCAACCGCGACGGCCATACGGCATTTGCCCGCGGGCAGGCCGGTGGCGTGCTCGACGGCCGTGGCGGCGTCTTCGAGCGAGAGCGGGCGGAACGGCACGCACTGGCAGCGCGACACGATCGTGGGCAACATGACATCGGCACTCGAGCCGAGCAGGATGAACGTCACTCCGGCGGGCGGCTCCTCAAGCGTCTTGAGCAACGCGTTAGCGGTGTTGGCGCGCAGCTGCTCGGCGCGATCGACGATATAGACCTTAGCCTTGGCGCGGATGGGCGCGAGCGCCACATCCTCGAGCAACTCGCGCGTCTGCGCGATAAGGTAGCCCGTGGCAGATTCGGGTGCGAAGTAATGCACGTCCGGGTGGGTGCGGCGGGCAACACGGCCGCAGTCATCACAGGAGGCGCAGGCACCCGAGACGCCATCTTCGCCGCACAGAAGCGCCTGGGCCAGCGCCCAGGCGGCATCGAGCTTGCCGGAACCCGGCGAGCCGAGGAACAGATAGGCGTGGCTCGCACGGCCGCTCATCACCGCACGAGCGAGAAAGTCGCGCACACGCGGCTGCGTATCGAGCTTGGCGAGCAGGCTGTTGGGAGCGAGGCGGTCGAGCATGGCTAGCACTTCCCCTGACACGTCTGCAGCGCCGCGGCAGCATCATCCTCGGACATGGACAGGCCGGCCGATCGGAGCTCGGCAGCAACACCGGAGAACACCTCGGCAATGGATTCGCCGGCATCGATCAGCTTCACGCGATCTGGCTCATCGGCGGCAACCGCGCGGAAACCCGCGGCAACGCGCTCTTGGAACTCCAGACCCTTGAGTTCGAGGCGGTCCTCGGCTTCACGGCCGGAACGGCGGCGCAGGGCGTCCTCGACCGGCAGGTCGAACACGAGCGTGAGGTCGGGACGGCAACCGTCCACCGCGAGCTCGTTTGCCTGAGACACCATGTTGCGGTCCAAGCCATCGGCAAAGGCCTGATACGCCGTGGTGGAATCGTAGAAGCGGTCGCAGACCACCGTCTTGCCGGCGGCGAGCGCCGGCCTGATCACCTGATGCACGAGCTGGGCGCGGGCGGCCTCATACAGCAGCAGTTCGCACACATCGCCCATCTCGGCGTTTGCGGGGTCGAGCAGGATCTCGCGGATCTGCTCAGAGATCTTGACGCCGCCCGGCTCGCGCAGGCGCAAGACGTCGTGGCCCGCAGCCTCGAGCGCCGCCGCGATGAGCCGCGCCTGCGTGGACTTCCCGCAGCCGTCGATCCCCTCAACCGTTATGAACAGGCCTCGCGAACTCATGTTTTACGCCTTCTCGGTCGCGGTCTTCTCGGCGGCAGCCTTCTTCGCCGTCGTCTTCTTCGCCGTCGTCTTCTTCGACGTGGCCTTCTTCGCAGTCGCCTTCTTGGCAGTGGTCTTCTTGGCCGTCGAAGCCGTCTTCTTCGCGCCCGGCTTCGCGGCGGCCTTGCCGCGGGCGGGCTTCTTCTCCTTGCCGGGGCAGTCCATATTCACGCAGATGCGCCATGGGCCGCGCGCGGTCTCGACCACCACAACGGGCGCGCCGCAGTGCTCGCAGACCTCGCCGGTAGCAGAAAGCTTGCCGCGAGCGGGCAGCGGGTAGCTCACACCGCAGTCGTCGTAGTTGGTGCAACGGATGAAGCGCTTGCCGCTCTTCTCGCTCTTATGCGCGATCAGATCGCCATGACGACCCGCCTCGGCGCACACGGAGCACTCCCCCACCTTGAGGTCGGGCTCGTAGTTGGTGGGGCACTTGGGGTTCACACACTGCTCGTAGGCCTTTTGGCGGAACGGCTGGCACTTAATGCGCGGCGCGCCGCACTCGGGGCATACGGCGGCCTCACCCTCGAGCGGGCTCACCTTCACGCCGCTCGGCACGGGGTAGGTCACATCGCAGTCGGGCCAACCCATGCAGCCGATAAAGCTGCCGCGCGTCTTGGCGCTCGTCTTCATCACCAGGTCCTTGCCACACTTGGGGCAGGCGCCCACGCGGGCATCGGCGGTGACGGCGTCCGAGATGGCCTCACCCAGATCGTCCTTGTGCTCGATGAGCGCATCGAGCATGCCGGCGAGCAGGGCGCGGGAGTGGTCCACGACGTGCTCCTGCGTGTCGGCGCCCTCGGCGACCTTGGTCATGTCGGCATCGAGCTCGGCGGTCATGTCGGGCGTGGTAACGCGAGGCGCGAACTCCGAGAGCGCGTCGATGATGGCGATGCCGAGCTGGCTCGGCTCGATGGGGTCGTTCTTGAGGTAGCGCACCGCGTACAGGCGCTCGATGATGCTCGCGCGCGTCGACTTGGTGCCCAGGCCGCGCTTTTCCATCTCCTGGACGAGCTTGCCCTGGCTGTAGCGCGCGGGCGGCTCGGTCTGCTTGGCCTCGAGCTTGATGTCGCGCACGTCGATGACGTCGCCCTCAGCCAGCGCGGGCAGCTGCTCGTCGCGCTTGAGGCCATACGGGTAGGCCTCGCGGAAGCCGGCCTCCACCAGCACGTCACCGCTGGCGGCGAACGGCTCGCCGCCGACATCGATGGACAGCTTGGTGTTCTCGATGGTCGCAGGCCCCATGAGCGTCGCCAGGAAGCGACGGGCGATGAGGTTGTAGAGCTTGAGCTGGCCGCCGTCGAGCGTGGTGGGATCACCCTGGCCGGTGGGATGGATCGGCGGGTGGTCGGTGGTCTCGACCTTGCCGCGCGTAGGTGTGAGCGGGCCGGCGAGGATCTTCTTGCACACGGGCGCGAGCGCCGGGGTGCCGGAGGCCAGGCCACGCACGATGCCCTCGATGTCCAGCGTCTTGGGATACACCGTGTTATCGACACGGGGATAGGAGATGAAACCGCTCATGTAGAGGGACTCGGCGATGCGCATGGTGCGCGCGGGGCTGATGCCCTCGGCCGCCGCTGCCGCCTGCAGCGCGGTGGTGTTGAACGGCACCGGAGGCTGCTGCTTGCGGCTGCGCTTGGCCACAGCGGTTACGGTACCGGTGGTCGCCCCCTCGACATGCGCGTACGCCGCCTCGGCAGCCGCCTTATCCGTGAAGCGCGCCGTGGTGTGGGCGATCTTGAACTCTTGGTCGGAGGCTTCGCCAAGCCCTCGGATCTGCCAGTAATCCTCCGGCACGAAGGCCATGCGCTCGCGCTCGCGCTCGACCACCAGAGCGAGCGTGGGGGTCTGGACGCGGCCGGCGGAGCGCACATTGCCAAAGCCGCCGAACTTGGCGAGCGTGAGGTAGCGCGTGAGGACCGCGCCCCAAATGAGATCGATGTACTGGCGGGACTCGCCGGCGTCGGCCAGATCCTGGTCGAGCTCGACCAGGTTGGCAAAGGCCTCGGTGACCTCGCCCTTGATGAGGGCGGAGTAGCGAGCGCGGCGCGCGGGCAGCTCAGGGGCCACCTCGCGGATCATGTTGAGGGCGTCAGAACCGATGAGCTCGCCCTCGCGGTCGAAGTCCGTGGCGATGATGACCTCGTCGGCCTTTTTGGCGAGGTTCTTGAGGACGCGGATGATCTCCTTCTCCGCGGGGTTCTTGATAATCGGCGACCACGTGAGGTACGGCAGGCTCTCGACCTTCCAACCCTTGATGTTGATGCCGTTGGCGAGGAAGGGCTTGCGCTTGGTGTCGTACGGCGGGCGGGCAAGGCCGTCGGGCACGCCGGCGGGCAGGACCTCTCCATCCTCGGTCAGGCTGTACCAGCCCATCTTCTTGTCGAAAAGGATCTCGTCGGGGAAATCCGGTGCGAGGATGTGGCCGGCCAGGCCCATTGAGACCCAGTCCTCGCCGTCAACCTTGAAACGGTAGACCTGCGTGTTATAGACCTTGTCGTTCTTCGGCGCGCCGGCGTCGGCCAGCAGCTGTGCGATCTTTTGCGCAGCGATGTTCTTCTCTGCAACGACGAGCTTCACAAGGGCTCCTTTTTGTACGGCGCGAGTGCGCCAGACGTATTTATATATAGTGTGGGTCAGTGTACACGAGTTCTACCGTTCACGCTAAAAGCCCACGCTGCGGCAGAGGGATCAGCCTCGAACCACTCTCGAACGCCTTCCCTCGGCTGCCTTTGTCCCTTTCGGCCGTGCTCGCATTGCTCGGCCGCCCCCCGCATCGCCGAGATGCAACCAAAGTCACGCTCGAGCACCCTATTTTGTGACTTTAGTTACATTTCGAGCTGTGACTTCGGCTGCATTTCGAGCACGGAAAAGAAAGCACCCGGGATCCTCGTCCCGGGTACTTGGCATCATTGCGATTGTGCTTCGGTCGAGCTTGGACCGTCCGGCTGGGGGCGCGCCACGTGCCCGGGTGCATCCTGCCCATCAGGGCATATGTCACCCGTCCGGGCGTGTGCCGTGCGACTACTCGTCGTCGTCCTCGTCGTCGCCAAAGAGGCCCAGGCGACTCTCGGTGAGGCCGGCCTTGCCGTCGCGCGCCACAACCACAAAGCGGGTGATCATGAGCGAGACCTCGTACAGGGACAGCATGACCGCATACATGAAGATCAGCGTCACGGGCGAAGCATCGGGCGTGATGGACGCGGAGACCACGAGCATGATCACGTAGACGTAGCGCCATGCCGCACGGAAGCTGGCATAGGGCACGATATGGAACACGGCCAGGTAGAACACGATGAGCGGGAGCTCGAACGAAACGCCGAAGCCGATCATGAGCAGAAGCTCAGTGTTGATGAAGTCCTCGAGCTGGGGCATGGCGGCGCCGATGGAGCGAGTCTCCTCGAGCAACCACTCAAAGGCGGCCGGCGCGATGAAGGTATAGCAGAAGATGACGCCGGCGAAGAACAGCATGGTGGCAACCAACACCGTGGGGACAACCCAGCGGCGCTCATTAGGGCGCAGGGCCGGCAGGAAGAACGCGAGAATCTGCCAGATGATCATGGGCGTGCACATGGCGAGCGCGACCTTGATGGCGATGTTGAACTTGATGGAGAAGCCACCGAGCGAGGTCATGACCGCAAGCTGCTCGCCGGGCTGCAGGGAGCCATTGATCGGGTCCTTGAGGATGTCAACCAGCGTGGGGGCGGCAAAATACATGAAGACGGTGGCGGCGAGCACCGACACGACGACGATGGTGAGGCGACGGCGCAGCTCACCGAGATGGTCCATGAGCGGCATGCGCGCGGGTCCGATGGGCATTACTGCTCCCCTCCCTTCGACTCATCCTCGACAGGTGCAGCCTCGGCCTCCACAGCGGGAGCCGCGGTGCGCTTGCGCGGACGGCGGGCGTACAGGTCCTCGGTGGTCAGCACCTCGGGTTCGGGAGCCTCCTCGGCCACCTGCTCGGGCTCGGGCTCGACAGCGGGAATCTCGTCTGCAGGAGCATCCTCGGCGGGAGCGCTCTTGCCGCCCTCGGCGTCGTCCGCAGCGGCCTCGGCCTCCTTGGCGGCGCGCTCCGCGGCCAGGCGGGCACGGCGCTCGGCAAAGGTCTCCTTGCGCACCGGGGCCTCCTCAGTTGAAGCGGAGCCCTCGGCGTCGGCATCCTCGTCCTTTGCGGCAACAGCCACCTTGGGGGCCTTGGCAGCGGCGGCCATGGGGTCCACGACCTCGGTCTGGACGACGGCGGTCAGCTTCTCCTGCGTCTCACGGAACTGACGCAGGGCACGGCCGATGGTGCGGCCCATCTGCGGCAGCTTGTCGGGACCGAACAGCAAGAAGCCAAAGACCAGGATGATGACCAGCTCGGTCGATCCAATTCCTAGCACGGGATACCTCCCAGTTTCCTCAAATGTCCATACGGCGCTCCGTGCGCCGTCCAAAGCGGCAATATTCCAAGTATAGCGCCGCCGTACGCCACGCCCCGCGACGAGTCGCCGTACGGATAAAGCCTTACGCTGCGCTGATGCTGATGTCCTTATCGACGCCCAAAAGCTGCGCGACGCGCAGGACGTTCGGCTGGGCGCCCGTGATGGACAGGGCGCGCTTGCGGTCGGAGGCGCGGCGGGCGGCGCCGACCAGCACGCCGATGCCCGTGGAATCGATATAGGGAACCTGGGAGAAATCAAGCTCGACGCGCTCGGTGGGCTGCTCAAGGGCCAGATCGATTGCGTTGCGGAGCTTGTCGGCGTTCGAGATGTCGATCTCGCCCTCGACGGCGATGAGGTAGCGCTCTGCACTGGGATGCGTGGTGATGGCGAGTTCCATATCCATGCCTTTCGATTGAGTCGCGCTCGGCGCGATCGTTTACTTGCTCAGCGCCTCGAGGCGCTCGCGGGCGTAATCGCCCACACCGTAGGTATCGTCCTCGGCGGCGGTGTCGACGGCCTTGCGATAGGCCTTCTCGGCCTTGTCCGCATCGCCGTGGGATTCGTAGAACATGCCGAGGTTCGCCCATGCGGGCGCGAACGTTGCATCGCGCGCGACGAAAGCCTCGAGGTCCGCGATGGCCTGTTCATGCTCACCGGCGTAGAACACGCAGATGGCGCGATCCACCTCGGCCGCCGGAGAGGCGTTGTTCGCAAGGTACTCGTCGTAGTGGACGATGGCCTGCTTGAAGACGTTCCGGGCCTTCAGCTGGTCCTCCTCGCTCTTGGCGCCGTTCATGGCGGACATGCCCATATCGAAGAAGTTGTTGGCCAGCGTGAGCGGGTCATTTGATACGGGGGCGGCGGAACCGTCGACCACCTTGGCGTTACCCTCATCATCAAGCTCGATGTCGGGATGGCCCTCGGGCATCTCGACCGAAGCATCCTCGGAGGCAGCCTCGGGCTCGCGCGAGCCCAACTCGTTGATGGTCACCGTGGTGCCCACGAGGTAGCCGATCACCACGCCGAGCACCAGCGAGATGCCAGCGATGGCGAGCACCATCCAAAACGGCGGGGACTGACGCTGCGGGCGGGCGGGATCGGAGTTGGCCGGAACGGCGGGCTCGGAAGACGGGCGACGCACATCCGCCTCGGCGACGTTATCGGATGCGGGCTCGGGCACGGACTCCGCCTCAGCCAGCTCGTCGTCGAAGAACTCGTCGAAATCGTCGGTCATTTAGGCACGCTCCTCGAGCGCGAGCTGGGCGCTCACGAGCTTGACGGCCAATACGAGCACCTCGAGCGCGGAAGAAAGCTCCTCAACGCTGGGGTAGCTCGGGGCGATGCGGATGTTGGTATCGTGCGGGTCCTCGCCATAGGGCCAGGTGGCGCCTGCCGGGGTGAGGGTGACGCCCATCTCACGGCACAGGGCGCCCACACGCTTGGCGGAGCCCTCGGGGCCGTCGAAACTCACAAAATAGCCGCCGCGCGGATGCGTCCAGGTGGCGCAACCGGTGCCGTCCAAGCCCTCATGCAGCTTGGCATCGACGCACTCGAAGCGCGGGCGCATGAACTCGGCATGACGACGCATATGGGCGCGCACGGCGTCCAGGTCGGGCAGGAAGCGCACGTGACGCAGCTGGTTGAGCTTGTCGGCGCTGATAAGACCGGCCTGCAGATGGTGCGCGATCTCCTTGATGACCACGGGAGAGGCGGCAACAAAACCCACGCCAGCACCGGGGAAGGTGATCTTGGAGGTGGAGGCGAAGGCGATCACGCGGTCCTCGTTGCCGGCCTCGCGCGCGGCGTCGAAGACGTTAAGGAGCTCGTCGCCCTCGTCATACAGGTCGTGCACGCAGTAGGCGTTGTCCCAGAAGATGCGGAAATCGGGGGCGGCCGTCTTCATCGAGGTGAGGCGACGGACCGTCTCGTCGGAGTAAGTGTCGCCCGTGGGGTTGGAGTACTTGGGGACGCACCAGATGCCCTTGATGCCCTCGTCGGCCGCGACGAGGCGCTCAACCTCGTCCATGTCCGGACCGTTCTCGGTCATGCGCACGGGAACGTTCTCGATGCCCAGATCCTCGGTGATGCCGAAGTGGCGATCGTAGCCGGGCGCGGGGCAGAGGAACTTGACGCGCGCGCCGTCGTGCGCGGCGGAGAACTCGGACCACGGGGCATGGCCGCACGTGCCCTTGAGCCAGCACATGGCCACGGAATCATGCTCGATCAGCAAACTGGAGCTACCGAGCACGAGCGTCTGGGACGGATCGACGCCCAAAAACTCCCCGGCGAGCGCACGGGCGGAGGGGATGCCCTCGAAGCAGCCGTAGTTGCTGCAGTCCACGCCGCCGTCGGTAAGGTCGGAGTCGGCGCTGAGCAGGTCGAGCATGGGGCGGGAGATGGCCACCTGCTCGGGCGACGGCTTGCCGCGAGCCATATCGAGCTTGAGCTCGCGCGCCTTGACCTCGGCGACGCGCGCTTCGAGATCGTCGATGGCGGCGGCCAGCTCGGCGTCGTTCATCGTTTGATACATCGTCTGCATGACGGTTCCCTTTCTCATCGCGAAACGAGAGGGGCGTCACCGCGACGACCCCGCTACGCTGCATCGCTTCGCATCGAAACAGTATACGTGGTTTACCAGGCCCCACTCCATAGCCGCACAGAATGTGTAGAGTCTCATGCCCGTCTCAGATGGGGCCAGGGTCTCAAATGGGGCCAGGCACGAATTGGGCACCTTCGATGCCGGGCCGACGGCAGGCCCGGGCAAAGCCTCGGTTTGCACCCATCCCAATTGGAGCGCCTCCCCGTCGCTTCACAATTCCACAACAGGGCTGCCACAGAAGCACCATGGTGAACGGTCGATTTCTTAAGGTGTACGTAAGACGCGACGGAGTCCATGGGGGCCAATTTCCCCATTTATTGCTTTTGACCTCGCATTTCATCGCTCGGGCAAAGTCTCGTAAGACTTTCTTATGCGGATAAGACGGGCCGCACTGGCAATAATGATGACAGCACCCGAGGGCCAGCAGCGAGGCCCAAAGGCGCCCGTACCGGTGGATGACGAGGAGGCCCGAGCATGCCGTCGTTTTACGATGTCCAGCGCGCCCGGACCCCCCGGCCGCAGCTCAGATGTGCGAACCATTTCTCCTTCCCCCCGACACAGAGAAAGGGCCTCCTCGAACCCACCACCCGTACACGGTCGAGCAACCAGCGAGTCAACCTCCTTCGCTCGTACAACGACCTGCTCGACGCCCTCGACGTGCCGCAATTGCAGCAGTCCACGGCATAACCGCAGCACCAACAAACAGACTCGGCGAAAGGGCCTCCGCAAGGAGGCCCTTTCCATGTCGCGATCCGCCGCGATCGTCTTGATCGCCCCGCACAAAAGCAGGCGCCCGCCAGCGCATCTGCGCAGACGGGCGCCCGAATCCCAAGGGGGAGCAATTTGTACCTGTCCCCAATTGAGACGCTACATGAGCTTGGTTTCCTCGAGCTTCTCGATGATCCAGCGGTTGGCGCGAATCACCGGGCGGCGGAACACCAGGCCCAGGGCCAAAGACGGGATGAGGTACAGCGAAAGCGTGCCGAGCTCGATCCAGAATTCCATGCCGTACGCCCCCGCCATGGCGGCATGCATGGCGTTGATGGCGTGCGTGAACGGCAGGAACGGGTAAACAGCCTGGAAGAAGTCGGCGGTCATCTCAATCGGGAAGGTACCGCCCGAACCCGCGACCTGCATGACCAGCAGCACGACCGCAATGGCCTTGCCGATATCGCCGAAGCTCACCGTGAGCGTGTAGATCATGTTGCTGAACACGAACCCGGCGAGCCAGCCCACGAGCATGAACTGGAAGGGATGCTCGCATTGGATGCCGAAGAACAGCAGGTCGCCGGCGCACACAAGCGTGGCCTGCGCAAATGCCAACAGCGCGAAGAACGCATAGCGACCGAGGTAGAGCTCGTGCAGGCGCGGGTTGCCAAGGGCCTTGACGTCGGCCTCATCGACATTGGCCTTGAGCATGGCAGCCAAGACGATACCCGCGACCCAAATCGAAAGCGTGGTATAGAACGGAGCCATCGCGCTGCCGTAGTTCTTGATGTGATACACGGCCTGGCGGTCGAGGGTCACCGGCGCGGCGAGGGCGTCGGCGAGGGCCGCAGGGTCGGAACCGATGAGCTCGCGCACGCGGTCGAGGTCGCCTGAGGTCACTGCGGTGTCCAGGCCCTCCTTCAGACGCTGCAGGTCATCGGCGGCGGACACGAGATCGGCAGACGCACCGGCGAGAACCTCATGGGCCCCGGCCAGGTCATCAGAGAGCGCCGATGCGGCATGGGACAGGTCGGTCACAGTCGCGCCCAGGTCGTCGGCCATATCGGAGCCGCGACGGGCGACATCGGCCACGGCATCGGAAAGGTCGCTGATCTGCTGCTTGAGAGTCGCATTATAGGAATCCTTGACGCCGCCGATGCTCCCCTTCGCCTCGGCGATGCCGTCCTTCACGGCCTGCGCCTTCGCCCGCGCATCGGCGGCTCCCGTCTCGAGCGACGCAGCCGCATCGGAGAGGTGTTTGGCGAGCAACTCTTGCTGGTTGGCGACGTTGCCCACGGTATTGGCGACAATATCGATCTTCTGCACCAGCTCGGCCTTGAGCTTCTCAGGCAGGTTGGACCCCTCGACATCACGCTCGACAGCGAGGATGTTGTCTTGCACGTCACGCATGTCGGAAGCCCGCTTGGCCACGTCTGCGGATGCATCGCGCAGCTGGGTGACAGTCAAAGACACGTGCGCGTCGGCGGCACCAAAGGCCTCGTCGATGGCCTTCGCGGCGGCGTCGTAATCGCCCGCGCTATCCTTAAGGGACTGGTTGATAGCCGCAACCGCGGCATCCAGCGCATCATGCATGCCGCTCAAGCCCGTTTTCGCGTCGCCCACAAGGGCCTCGGCATCCTTGCTCGCCGTACCAGCGCTCGCCAGCAAATCGCTCGTCGAATCGAGCAGGCCGGTGGAGGACTGCAACAGTCCCGCGAACTCGTCCACGCTTCCAGAAGCGTCGCGCAAGGTCGTGATGGCACCGGCCAACGTGCCCGACAGGTTGCCGGCGTAGGCCGCGATCTGATCGCCATCCATGAACTCAAGCAAGCTCGAAGTAGTTGCCAGGCCAACATCGCTGATGGTCTTTGCGAAGGTCTCATCGATCTGCTGGCGCACGGTGCTCGCAGCCTTATCGGTCACGCGCGGAGCAATCGCGTTCGCCTTCTGATTCTCGTAGTACACGATCTCGGCATGCTCCGCATCGCTGGAGAACACGGTCATCATGCGCGAGCTGAAATTCTCGGGGATAACCACCGCGGCGTAGTACTCGCCCGAGCGGACGCCCTCCACGGCGTCGGATTCGCTCACGAACCTCCAGTCCAACTGGTCGTTCTCGCGCAGGGCGGACACCACCGTGTCTCCAATGTTCACGCGCACCGGGATGAGGTCGCTCATGTACCCATCGTCGGAGTTTGCCACGGCCACCTTGAGGTTGCCGGTGTTGCCGTAGGGGTCCCAGCTGCCGGCGATGTTGAACCACGCGTACAGCGTGGGAACGATCACCAGACCGACCGCCACGATGAGCGCGACCACGCTTCCACGAATGCGGGAGAGGTCCCGCTTGAGAATGGCGATGATGTTCCTCATCTACTCCTCGCCTCCTTCCTCATGCACGCAGGGCATGGTGCGACCCAGCTCACGGCGCATCTCATCGGCGGGCAGACCGCTCATATGTACCTGGTCCCTCAAACTCCGGCGCAGATATTCGACGAAGATCATGTACGCGTCGGCACCGATCACGGCGACGATCCACAGCAGCAGCATCACGAGCTTGCCATCGATGTCCAAATCGAGCGTTGCCGTAAGGATGAACAGCAGGATGGGTAGGCCGAACACGAGGCAGAAACCCGTCTTGATGAGGGTGGGATAGCGACGCTCGAAACGCGCGGCGCGCTCGACCACGTCGCGGCGATACGCCTCGGTATCCAACAGTGCGCGCACGGTGGAGCGGAGCGAGAAGTGCTCGCGCGCCATATCATCGTGCTCGCAGATCATCACGCCCGTGCCCGTGAGCTCACGGTCGAAGAGCAGGTTGAGATTGAGCAGCTTGGGCCTCAGCCACACGCCCACGAACAGGGCGATCAGCAAAAATACACCGAGGGCGACGAGGTTCATCAGGTAATCCATGCCGTACATGCCGCCGATGGTCTCGCGCATCGCGTTAATGCCATACGTAAAAGGCAGCAGAGGATGCAGCGCCTGGAAGAAGCCGGGCATCATCTCGATGGGGTACATGCCCGAGGAACCCGGGATCTGCACGATCACGAGGATGACTCCGATGGCCTTGCCGATATGTTTGAACGAGATGGCCAGGGCGTAAATGATGTTCACGTACACGAACGAGGTGAATACGCCGGCGAGCATGAACAACACCGGATGCTCGCACTGGATGCCGAGGGCAAGATCGCCCGCGCACACGATGATCGACTGGACAAAGCCGAGCAGGACCATGAGCATCCAACGACCGAAGTAGCCCTGGTTCGCCGTGAAGCGACCCAAGCCCTCGTGATCGACCTCGAGCTTGAAGATGGCGATGAGCACGAAGCCGCCAACCCACAGCGCGAGATTGGTGTAGAAGGGCGTTACGCCGGAACCGTAATTGGCAACCGGGTAGACCGGCTCCGTGCGCAACGTCACGGGAGCGGACATGAAATCAGACATGTCCTCCGGATCCATGTCGAGAATGGTGGCGAGATCGGCCGTTGCCTCGGAGCTGCGGAGAGCGGAGAGGTCGGTCGCGACGCTTCCGAGCGTCGTCTGCAAATCGGCCAGGGTCTTATCGGAGCTGGCAAGCGCCTGACGGGTCTGGTCGAGCATGGCGTCGAGCTGGTCGAGCATCGAGATTGACTGGCCGATGGTCGGCGTCAGGCTCCGCACCACGCCGACGAGGTCGCCGGAGACGCTTGAAAACGCATCCAAGCCATCGCTCAGGCGAGGCATGACCTCTTCGTTGATGCGCTTCTGGGTCTTGCCGAGTCCCTCGACGCTTCCCTGAATGGCATCGTTCATGGCACCCGAGGCCTTATCGAAAGCTGCGGCGTCGTTGCCCAGGGCATCGCTTTGGCCCTGCAGGCCGTCTTTGACCTGCTGCAGCCCCTGGTTCTGGCGCTCGAGCTCGCCGATCGCGACATCGAGGTTGCCGCCGTTGCCCAGTTGACCGTTGATCTTGCGCAGCGCCTCGATGGCGCGCGTATTGGCGTCGATCACGGATTGGAAGTCGATGAGGGAGATGTCGATCTTGGTTTTTGCCGAGCTCGCCGCGCCGGCGATCGCGCCCACCGCGCTGTTCGCGTCGGAAGCCGCAGTGCCCAGATGCATGGCACCGTTTGAAAGCGCGCTCGAAAGCGCCGTGTGGAAATCGCGGGCGGCAGAGCGCGTGGTTCCCAACAAGGCGTCGCCACGCTGAAGCGCCTCGACAAGCGAGGGAGCCTCCTCGCCCATGCCGGCGAGGGCCGACTTCGCATCGGCGGCGGCCTTCTTGGCCGCGTCGATCGTGGCGTTCATATCGGACAGGCCCGAACGAACCCGGTCGAGCGCATCCACCGAATGAGCCACATCGGCCATCACGCCAACGTGCGCACTCTCCCCCGCCGCATCGATATCCACGCCGAGTTTCTTCGCCTCGGTCACGAGTGTGCTCGTGACCGTGCCCACAAAGGTCTCGTTGAGCTGGGTCTCGATGGTCTCGGCACCGGTATCGGTCACCTTCGGGGCGATGGCGTTTTTCTTCTCGTTCACGTAATACGTGAGTTCGGGCTGCTCGAAATCGCCCGTGAGCATGCTCGTGAGCTTCTCGCTGAAGTCGTGCGGAATCACGATGGCGGCGTAGTAATCACCGCGCCGAACGCCCTCCTCGGCCTTCTTCGCATCCGTGAAGACCCAGCCCAGGTCGTGATTCTCCTTGAGTTTGTCGATCGTCTGCTCGCCGGCGTTGAGTTCGCCCGTGAGTTCGGTCTCCACACCCGTATCCTCGTTGGCGACTGCGATCTTAACGCCCTCGGTGCTGCCGTAGGGGTCCCAGTTCGCCTCGATGTTGTACCAGGCATACAGGGACGGGATGATGCACACACCGATGGTGATGACCATCGCCACTGGATTGTGCAACAAGCGGAGCACATCGCGCTTGAAGATCTCCCATGCTTTTCTCACGCTTGTCTCATCCTTTGACCTCGAGATTTATTGTTCGGTGCAGAACTATACTACGCACGTTAGTAAAACAACAGTTGTAACGGTATCTGACGTACGTCTTAATACTTTCTGCAAACTACCAGGAATCCGTCATGAGTCCCCACCATGAAAAAGCCGGGGCGCCCCGTCTGGAGCGCCCCGGCGGATCGGCCGACATATGGGCCGGCATATCGTTTTCGAGCTCGCCTACATGAGTTCGCAGACGCTCTGGGCGAAGGCAACTGGATCGGCCGGCAAAATGCCCTCGACGAGCAGCGCCTGATCGTAGAGCAGGCCGGCGTACAGTGCGAGCTTGTCCTTGTCGCCGGCATCATGTGCGGCCACGAGCTTGTCGAACACGGCGTGCTTGGCGTTGAGCTCGAGTACGCGCTGGGTCTTGGGCATCTCACCGCGATCGGCCTCGGGACCGCGGGCAAGAACTTTCTCCATCTCGAGCGACAGCGGGCCCTCGGTGGTGATACAGGCGGGCGCGTCGGTCAGGCGAGCAGAAACCGCGACTTTCTCGACCTTGTCGCCCAGCGCCTCCTTCATGGCGTCGAACAGGTCGCCATGCTCCTTGGTGGCCTGTTCGGCATCCTTCTTCTCGTCCTCGGTCGCCAGGTCGAGATCGCCGGTCGCCACGTTCTTGAGCTCGAGGAAACGGTCCTCGGTCTCCGGCTCGGCGCCATCAGCCACGGCCTTCGCGGCAGCCTCGCGGGCGGCATCGTCCTCGTAGACCTTAGGGCAGTTCTTGGCGGTGTACCCGCGCATTGCCTGGAAGGTGAACTCATCCACGTCCGTCGTGAGCAGCAGCACGTCATAACCGCGATCGAGCACGCCCTTGACTACGGGCATCTTGGCGAGGCGGTCGCGATCGTCGCCGGCGGCGTAGTAGATGGCCTTCTGGCCCTCGGGCATGGCGGCGGCGTACTCGGCGAGCGTCACCATCTTGTTCTCGCGCGCGCTCCAGAACAGCAGCAGATCGCCCAGCTCGTCGGCCTTCATGCCGTAGCTGGAGTAGATGCCAAACTTGAGGCCGCGGCCGAAGTTCTCGAAGAAGGTCTCGTAGCTCTCACGGTCGTTATCGCGCATCTTCTCGAGCTCGCTCGTCACGCGCTTCTCGATGCGCTTGGCGATGGCCTTGAGCTGTCGATCGTGCTGCAAGGTCTCGCGGGAGATGTTGAGCGAGACGTCCTGGGAGTCCACCACGCCGCGCACGAAGTTGTAGTAATCGGGCAGCAGCTCGGCGCACTTGTCCTGGATCAAGACGTTGGAGCTGTAGAGCGCGAGACCCTTCTCGTAGTCCTTGCTGTACAGGTCGAACGGGGCGCGGCTGGGGATGAACAGCAACGCGTCATATTCGAGCGTGCCCTCGGCATGGAAGCTCACTGTGCGGGCCGGGTCCTCGAAGTCGTGGAAGGTCGACTTATAGAACTCGTTATAGTCCTTATCGGACACATCAGAGCTGCGCTTCTTCCAAATCGGGGTCATGGAGTTGATGGTATCGAGCTCCTCGTAGTCCTCATACTCCGGCGTATAGTCATCGCCGGCATCCTCGGGGCGCTCCTTCTCACGACTCTTGGTGACCATCATCTGAACCGGGTAGCGCACGTAGTTGCTATAGCGCTTGATGAGGTCCTTCAGGCCCCACTCGGACAGGAAGGTATCGTAATTCTCTCCGGGCTCGCCATTCTCGCCCTCGATGTTCTCGCGAATGGTTAGGATGACGTCGGTACCATGCTCGGAGCGCTCGCCTTCCTCAATGGTGTAGCCCTCGAGGCCATCGGACTCCCACACGTGTGCGACGTCCTCGCCAAAGGCGCGGCTGACAACGCGAACGCGCGATGCGACCATGAACGCGGAGTAGAAGCCCACGCCGAACTGACCGATGATGTCCACGTCGGAGCCCTGGTGCTCGGCGTTGGCCTGCTTGAACTCCTGGCTGCCGGAATGGGCAATGGTGCCGAGGTTGTTCTCCAGGTCCTCGGCGGTCATACCGATGCCGTTGTCAGATACGGTGAGGGTGCGGGCATCGCGATCGAAAGAAACGCGAATGGCGAGGTCTTCGTCGCCCAGCTGAATGCTCGAGTCGGAAAGGCTCTTAAAATTGAGCTTGTCCACCGCGTCTGAAGCGTTGGAGATGAGCTCGCGCAGGAAGATCTCCTTGTTGGTATAGATCGAGTTGATCATGAGGTCCAGGAGCTTCTTGCTCTCCGTTTTGAATTGCTGCATGCTCGAAATGCCCTTTCTGCCGTTTGCAGGCCGGCTCGCGCCGACCGATACGCCCAAGACCGGCGCATCGCTGTTGAACGTCTTCTATGGTACCCACAATTGCACTCATAAAACCTAAGTCATAATCACTTAGATTCAGATGACACAATTGTTTTTCATGAGTCATTCCACAAGTTGTCGACCGTGCAGACCCGCAAGCCCTTCTGCCAACTATTCATTTCGGCGACTTCGGTCAAATAAGTCATTCATACAGTAGTCTGATCTTGTGAAACCTCCTGTGCGCGGGCGCATTCCCCCACGAATCGCAACTCTCGGCAAAACTATGACATCCATGAGCGGCATAAGGCGACTTTCACCCCGATGCGCTCGGCGCGTTTCCCCCTATTCGCCGCACCAAACACTGTATAAGGCTTCTTTTTGACCACTCTTACAATTATCGGCCAGCATGGCCAAAAGGATGTATCGTCTATGCATGGAAGGAATTGTTTGCGCGTGCGGCGCCTCCGCACTTGAGCTATATCGGTCGAGCAAGCGCCTCATCCCGACGCTGCTCGATAAGCCGAGGACCGGCAAGGTCGCCGGACTCATGGTCCCGCCGCGACAATTTCTGGAAGACGACATGACCGCACGCGGCGTCACCAAGCAACCCTACCATGTCCTGGTCGATGGCAACCACGGATACAACCCACGGCGGGACATCCATGCCGTCGCTTGCTATCACCCGCTTCCGCCTCGGTCGCTCATTAAAATCGACAAAGGTTTTTGGGCAACAAGCCCCGAGCTGACCTTCATTCAGATTTGCGCAGATGAAGATCTGAGCGATTTCGACATCATTTGCTTGGGGTATGAGCTTTGTGGAACCTACGTTCTCGACGATTCGTGGGACGGCCTCACGTGCATCGATGAGCCCCTCACATCAACCGAGAAAATCGGCAGGCTCATCAATTCCATCCATAGAGTCCCCGGAATCAAACGGGCTCGAAACCTGATAAAGCATGTACACGACCTATCGAATTCCCCCATGGAAACCATTCTGGCCATGCTCGTTTCCCTGCCGACAACGAAGGGCGGTCTTGGCCTTGGCCCCATCTCCCTGAACCACCCTGTTGCAACCCCCGTAGGGCAAAGACGCGTCGACATCGGCTTCCCCAGACAGCGTGTCGGACTGGAGTATCAAGGCAAGGAATTCCACTCGATCGAAGCGGCGGGACGCGACGCGCGAAGGCAGAATAAGATCGTCGGATCGGGCTTCACGATACTGAACGTTTGGTATGAAGACCTAATTGATGAGCATCTCTTCCAGCAACTCGTCACCGACCTGTTTCGCGCATTGGGAATCCGGAAGCGCATTCGGGTCACCAGATACCACACGCTTCAAAAGCTACTGCGCATGCAACTCATGCCCGCCATCAAAGCATACGGCAGCAACGAGTTCTAACAATCGTGCAAAAAGCCACCGAGCACCTGGAGCCAGTCGCGCCAAAAGCCCATCGAAGGTCGCCCGCCCCAAGGCCGCCCGCCTGCCCCAAAGCCGCCTGTCCCAAAGCCACCGCACCTCATCGGCAGATCCGGCGTACTGCTGCGAACGCAATGCTTTCACCCTATGAAAAACGCGGCGTCGCGATCAGAGCGACGCCGCGTTGCATTGCATACCGCGAACAAACTGAGAAAAGCCGCTAGGCCAGCACCTCGCGAACGGCGGCGGCGATGCCTTCGGCGTTCAGGCCGTACTTGTCCAGCAGCTCGAGTGCGGGACCGGACTCGCCGTACACATCCTGCACGCCCACGCGACGCATGGGAACGGGGCCCTTCTCGCACAGGACGGCGGCGCAAGCCTCGCCCAATCCGCCGATGACGGAATGCTCCTCGACCGTGACCACGTGGCCGGTCTTGGCCGCGGAGGCAAGCAGGGTGTCCTCGTCGAGCGGCTTGACTGTGTGCATGTTGACGACCTCGACGGAGATGCCCTCGGCGGCGAGCGCGTCGGCCGCCTCGAGCGCAGCGGAGACCATGAGGCCACAGGCGACGACGGTCGCGTCGGTGCCCTCGCGCATCACGATGGCGCGGCCAAGTTCGAACTCATAGTTCTCGGGGTCGTTGATCACCGGCGCGGCCAAGCGACCCAGACGCAGGTAGAACGGGCCATCGGTGGCGTAGGCGCAACGCGTCGCAGCACGGGCCTCCACGTCGTCGGCGGGGACGACCACCGTCATGCCGGGGATGGTGCGCATGAGGGCGATGTCCTCGTTGCACTGGTGCGTGGCGCCGTCCTCGCCCACGGAAATTCCGGCATGAGTCGCGCCGATCTTCACATTGAGATGCGGATAGCCGATGGAATTGCGAATCTGCTCGTAGGCGCGGCCGGCGGCGAACATGGCAAAGGTGCTCGCAAAGGCAACGCGACCGGTGGTGGCGACGCCCGCGGCGAGGCCCATCATGTTGCCCTCGGCGATGCCGGCGTTATAGAAGCGATCGGGGAAGGCGGCCTTGAACTTGGCCGTCTGGGTCGCAGCCGCGAGGTCGGCATCGAAGACCAGGAAGTCATCGTGCTCTGCGCCAAGCTCGACCAGGGTCTCGCCGTAGCTCACGCGGGTGGCGATTCTCTTCTCGTCTGCCATAGCTTTAAGCCTCCTTCGTGAGCTCGGCCATGGCCTGCTCGAACTGTTCGTCGTTGGGGGCCTTGCCGTGCCAGCCCACCTGGCCCTCCATGAAGGAGACGCCCTTGCCCTTGACCGTCTCGGCCACGATGCACACCGGCTTGCCGGTGATGGAGCGGGCCTCCTCGAAGGCCGCACGGACCTGAGCCATGTCATTGCCGTCTGCCAGCTCGATCACATGGAACTTGAACGCAGCGAACTTGTCGGCGATGGGCATCGCGGAGTTGACCTCCTCGATGCTGCCGTCGATCTGCAGGCCGTTGTGGTCGACGATCAGGCAGAGGTTGTCCAGCTGCTGGTTGCCCGCGAACATGGCGGCCTCCCAGACCTGGCCCTCCTCGATCTCGCCGTCACCGAGCAGGCAGTAGGTGCGATAGGCGTCGCCCCAGTGCTTGGCGGCGAGCGCCATGCCCACGGCAGCCGAGATGCCCTGGCCCAGGGAGCCGGTGGACATGTCGACACCCGGGGTGTCGTTCA
>ERZ832522.1396-NODE-1396-length-32514-cov-9.295727_pt1 | contig 32514 bp, 46 predicted proteins | sample MGYA00519951_ERZ832522 | MGnify/ENA primary metagenome ERZ832522 (study PRJEB31850, sample SAMEA3708728) | human gut metagenome | biome: human gut; feature: human-associated habitat; material: faeces | place: China | collected 2014 ... | reverse complement strand
GTGCGCCGGATGCGCGATTTTTACAAGACTTATGAAAATGACCAAACGCTCCTCCGGCTGGCAATGAAAATCGGCTGGACGTTAAATGTGGTGATTATGGAGGCGGAACTGACGAGAGACGTACGCAAGTGGTATCTGGAACAGGTGCGGGAGCGTCAATGGTCGAAGGCTGTTCTGCTGGAAAAGCTGGCATCTACGGCGCATCTGGAAAAACCGCTCGACGTGGGAACGGATACCTGCTATACTGGAAACAAAGATATTAAGACTTGCGTGAAGTGGACATCAACTCACGATATCTTTGGAAAATCCCACTGTTGGATTGGGCAACGGTGGCTACTAAATTTGTGGATATATATATCGACTCGATTGTTACGACGTGTAAGCCAAAAGATGTTCTATGTACGATGTTAGGTTAGGGCGTTTTTAAGTACAGGAGGAATTACAATGGATAAACCTCAATGGGAAAATCCAGATGACTTTTCAATGGCCTTTCGTTGTGCAATCATCATTGGTTCAAAATCAAATTGCTGATGCAACAACTAAAGTTGGGCAACCAAAATTAGCTATTATTAGAATTCAAAATATGCTTATCCCACTTCCGCCCCTTTCCGAGCAGAAGCGTATCGTTGCCAAACTGGAAGAAATTCTGCCGTTGTGCGAGCGGCTGAAATGAGGTGAAAAAGATGCTGGAATTTATAAAAATCATCAACAGTGACTATGCAGGAGTACTATCTCTGCTTTCTTCGCTGATTATGGTTGTTGTCACGATCATTTATGTTGGACACACCAAGCGTCAAGCAAATTACGCTAAGGAATCAGCAGAGCTCGTTGCGAAACAAATGAAAATAGATAAGCAACCGTGTATTGTTCCATATGTAACTGATTCATGCGGATCTGCTTGGGATACCACGGACTATACCCGTATGCAGCTGGGATTTACAATCAAGCTTAGAAATGTTGGTGATTCGCCCGCAATTAATGTTTATACGTTAGCCGATATTGAATTGCAGTTTTCGGAGGATTCTGCCGGGAATAAAAAGTTGCTTCCAGCATCTTTGCTCCCAGGTTTTACACAAGCATTATCAGCAGAAGAGGAGACGGATATTAATATCCATTTTGAAACCTCCGAAGTCAAGGCGTTGATTTGCGAACTAAGAAAAGCCTCAGAAAAAAACTGGGAACGCCTCAGAACAAATCCCAGCTATCATCATTATACCGGTGCTAAACTGATTATTCGTGTGTTTTTTAAAAACTTAATGGGACAATGGTGTGAAAGTACAATTTCTTACGAAATTGCATGGTTGGCATATAAGAATCCAGCACCACAGAAAACACACAACTTAAACGAAAACACTATTCCGCCCAAAGAAATTCGTGAAGGTGATGAGTTTAAAGCCGTATTGTCATCGCATCATATTGCGCCATTTGTATTTGCGATGACAACCGATAAGCACGTCATTGATGTACTGCAAGGGTATACAGACGAAAGTCCGTGGTTATCGGCTGTACTAAAAGACAACTATACTTAAGGCATCGCCCAAAAGAGAATCCCTGTGATGCCGAATAAAATGAGGTGAGCCGCAATGAGGAGAAAAGAATACGCTTGTCCTAATGGGTGTTCTCTTCCGCCCAGAAGAAAGCAACTTAGGGAATATAACGACGGAACATATGGGTTTGACTTTTATGATTTCACATTCTGTCCTTGTTGCGGCAGTTTAATGCCATATTCGCTAAAGAAGCTCAAAGGATTTTTTGAGGTATACAATATCCACGCAGCGTTATCGGATGCGGTGCAACTCATATATAAATCCGAGTTTGAGTCGGCAGCACGTGAATCCTTCGTGGCTGTGGAAAATTATCTCAAAAAGAAGTCAGGCCTGGATTCGCATGGATTCGATCTGGCGACAAGAGCACTTTCTTTTGAAATAGACAAGCAAACCGGCGAAATAAAGAGGGCTCCCCTTATTGCAATCAATGATCTGAAAAACGAATCGGAGCGCAATGAGCAGGACGGCATCAGGTATATGCTTATGGGTTTCTTTCAGGGGCCTCGTAATCTGTACCAACACAATCATATTGGCTCCGGTGTAAGCAATTCTATTTCTGTAATCATCGAGGCATCCTTCTTCCTTAATCTGCTTGACGGTCATAGTATCACGCAAAACGGACGTTGGATTCCAGAAAAGGTAGATTATCGGGAAATTTATCAAAAAATGCCTAAGCGTATTGACCGCTGGAAATTGGTACGCCTATTGAAGAAGCGTGATCGTAGGTTGAAGAAAAATCCTTGATGTACCCTAATGAGGTAGAATTATGGCACAAACAATTTTGTACTACCCAACAATCAACATTCAAGATGGCACTTGATTAAGGAATGCAATTCTGTATTGGGATGAGGTGTCATCAATCGTTCCCTACCGCAAGCGCGGCCCCAAGTATCTCGATACGCTGCAATTTGAACGGGCGCTCGCGGATTATACGCGCTGCGAACAGGCGGACGGCATGAGCATCGAGTCGCGCTATCGCATCGGTATGGCGCACTATCTGATGCGGAAATATGACGACGCAATCCGCGCGTTTGCAGATTCTCTCGCCATCGCGCCGCAGGACGACGATATGTATATATTGCGGATGTCTACTGGCTGGTGCTTTCGCAGCTTCGTGCTGAAAAAGCGGACGAGGCACAAAAAACGTTGAAGCAGCATTATCGTCCCGATCTGTACGTCGGACGCCACACGTCGTATGAAAAAGCCATGCGCGTGGCGGCAGGGTTTGCGCCGATGGAGGATATGCTGGCAGAGTTGGACACGGAAGAGGACGATCTGCAGTTTGCCATGACCGCTTATGGTTTGTGCGTACTGCTGGAAACGCATGGCGAGATAGAAAAAGCCGATGCCTTGCGGGAAAAGCTACTTGCGCGCGACGGCTTCTGGTTCTGCTTCAGCTATCTCGCGGCATATAGCGACTATAACTACACAATTAAACCGGCAACAGTCAAGTGACTGCTGCCGGTTGCTGCTCTAAGCGGTTATTTGTTGTCCTTATGCGTGTTCGCCATTTGGCGTGTCTTTTCTTTATTGGTGCGAGTGTGGTCTGCTTCGCAGACCGTGCCGCCTGCGGGCGGGAATTGAACGCGAAAGGAACCCCTGATGGGTTCCTTTCACACTTTCTTCCTTTCCGAAAACATAAATCTCCACGTTCATCTATAGTGTAGTGAAAACACATTCCCTTGAAAACCTGTGTTTTCAAGGGATTTTTCTTTTTTTATCCCCAACGCAGACCGCTTACGTTCTCCATGAATTTTTGGAAAGGCAAGCGGTCTGATTTTTTATGAAAATTGTGTTCAGAAAAGAAAATGAAAATCTGTCCATGAAAGGCGCGTTTGAAGATTTCGTGGTCAGCCAGATGGCAAAGGGCGTATCGGACAAAACCGTAGAAACCTACCGTTCGCATTTTAAGTCGATTGGAAAATATCTCGATACAGAAATGACGTTCGGCTCAGTACGGCAAGCCGACCTTGACCGGATGATCGTTTCGATGCGTCAAAATGGGTTAGCGCAAAATTCTATCAGCAGTTATCTGCGCGTCTTCCGCGCATTTCTGCACTGATGCGCAAAGGAAGGTTATACGACACTCGATGTTCCAAATTACAAACAGGTCGAGACGCTCAAAGAGACGTATACGGATGAGGAGCTATTACGTCTGCTGAAAAAGACCACGCCGGATTGCAATTTCTGTGAATACCGCAACTGGGTGATTATTAACTTCCTGTTGAACAGCGGATGTCGCGCTGCGACTGTCCGAAACATTCTAATCGGGGATGTGTTCCTGCCGGACAGCCAGATTATTTTCCGGCACACCAAAACACACAAGGTTCAGGTCGTTCCGCTGGCACAAATGAACGCAAACGCAGAACGGATACAAAAAGGCAGTTCCAGAAGATAAGGTATCATCTTTGCACATCTTTTAGCATTTATCATCGACATTAAAAAATGCAAGAAGACGTCTCTACCTTCAGCAAAAGCATCGAACCTTCCGCCGCAATGCACGCCAAAATACCAAGAAGGGACGTACCGCACGCGGCGCGTCCCTTCTTTCATTCTTATCCTCTAATCCTCGTGGTACGTCTCCCACCCGTGCCACGTCATCGCGTCCAGATCGCCCCAGCTCAGGCCGTAGTCCTCCGTCTCCTGCCATGTGCAGTACCGGAACCAATATGTAATTCCCAGTTGGCACGGCAGAATGTCCTCGATGATAATTTTCATCTGCGAGAACCCCTCCGGAATGCCCATCACACCCGGGAACCAGACCTTCACATGGTTGACCTCCCCGGTCTCTTCCACGCTGCACGCAACGCCGCACGCGCACAGGCACCGGTTGAGCGCCGCGAGCGTAAAGCTGTCGCCGCTGATCCGGAGAAAGCCCGCAATGGCCGCGCGTCTGGCCTCGATCGTCTTGGCAGGCGGCCTGCTTCGAAACAGCGCTTCCCACTTGGAGAGCCCCTCGTCCCCCGCCGACTTGACAATCGTTTCCTTCTGCGCCCTGGAAAGCGCCTCGTCCGCCTCATCCAAAGCTGCGCCCAGTGCCTGCAATTCCGCAAGCGAAAAGCTTCCCTCCCGAAAGCTGTAAACGCCAAGCGGCCGCAGTATCGTTACAAGCTCATTCCCGTAGCTCATGCCTCCGCCTCCGTGATCGTCACTTCGCCCAGCCTGCAGAGCGTCCGCTCCGTCCCCGGAATATCCGCCGCCGGCTGCAAAAGCTTCACATTTTGCACGGTCCCCGTCTCAAAAATTGCGCTGGAAATGGCAGCCCTATAAAGGCTCTTTCCAAGAAGCGCGCCCGTAAAGAGCGCCCGCACTGCTTTCTCTGCCGCTGCCTTCGCCGTTTCAAAGCTCACGCCCGTTTTGGGAAGCAGCTGCGCCGTAACGCCAACCGCCTGTACCTTGGGAGCCAGCACCGTCACATCCACTGCGATCTCGCGCACCGCGTCCAGATCATCCTGCACCTGCTGCAAAAGCTCCTCCGACGGCACGCCCTCCGGCGCAGCGATCACAACGCCGACCGTTCCGATCCCGTTCATTCTCGGGATGACCACCGCCGCCTCCACGCCCGCATGGCTCAGTGCCCGCAGCTCATAAAACGCCGCATTCGCGCCATTCGGCAGCCGGATGAAGCTATCGAGCACCCGCGCCCGCAGCTCCTCGTCTGTTTCCGCGCCGCTTCCGCCGGTAAAGGCCTTCGGATTGAGGACACCGGACACGCCCTCCGGCGCGCGCGTCATGACCGCGATCGTCTCCGCACCCGCATTTCCGCTCGTGCCCACGCTTTCTGCCTCCGCCGGGATATCCGCGTACAGTTCACCCGCCGCAATGATGCCGTCGGCGGTCGTCACGAACCGGACAAGCCCCGCCGTCGCGCAGACCGTACCGCATTTTATCGTCAGATCATCCTCCCGCGCAGCGTCCAGCTTGAACCGAAGCGAGCCTCTTGCCTTCGTCCCCGCCTTTCTCGTGATCCCTCGCAGCGCCGCGTGGTAGTCCAGATACTCTCCCGTCGCCGTCTGGGGAAAGCTCTGGTTGATCGCCCAGTCGCTGTAGGCGTAGAGCGTCTGTATCTGCGCTGCCGCCGCGTACAGCCGGACGGCAAGGTCTGCCGTGTCGTCCATCGTAAAGCCGGTTTTCTCTTCAAAAACCGCCAGCATTTCCCCGTAAAGCTCGTCTACTTCCTTCAAATCCGCACCTCCAACGCCTGTTTTTCATCCTGATACGTGAGCCAGACCTCCACGCTCGCCTGCCCGCTCGGCAGCTGCGTCAGCTTCACCTCGTCCACCGTAAGCCCCATTCCCTGCAAGGCCTGTTCGCAGTAGATTTTTGCCGCGGCCTCCCGCTCCGACGGCCGGAGCCGCCCAAGCTCATAGAGCCTGCTGCCCAAGTCCTGCAAAAACGGAAAGCTCCCGCGCCTGCATGTGAGCTTAAAAAGCGCTTTCGCCAGCACCTCCTGCGCGCCGTAAAGCCTCGTAAAGCCGCCGAAGCCATTCGGCACATAGTCGCCGTCTCGCAGCAGATTTTCCATTCACGGCACCTCCATTTTCTGTCCATTCACGTAAAGATCCCCCTGCACATACACATCGCCATTCAGAAGGATCTTCCCGTCATTTGAAACCTTCACGCTCGCGCCCTTGGAAAAGAGCATTACCTCTCCGGCCCTGATCCCCTTCGTGCCCTCCTGCGGCATACCCGCCACATACAGCTCGTTCCCCTTCACCACCAGCACACAGTCCGTCGCCGCCGGGTTCCAGCAATAGCCGCCCGGAGAAATCACCTTTGCCTGCCGCTTTTCCGCGTCCGTGACCACCGCCGGATTTTTTCCTCCGATGCTCACCGTTCCAAGCGTCGCCGGGTCCTCCGCGTCTCTATCCGCCATCACACGTTTTGATAACCACATCTCCATCACCTCAAAATAAGCGTACAAGTCGCGCCCGTCTCATCGCACCCCGACTGCGCCTCCTGCACCGTAAACGTCCCGGAAATTCCGAGCGCGTCCAGCTTCACAGAAACCATGTCCAACGGCTCCGCCAGAAAAACGCCCGGCGCAGTCACATACAGAAGCTTCTCGTCGCGCTTTGCATCATCCAGCCGCTGCTTTGCCGTGCGGAAGCTCGCGCGGATCTTGTTTCCCGTCATGCCCGCGTACAGTACCCTCGTGCCGCCAAGCTTTTGGAACTCCGCGTAATCCGCCGCCTGCATGCTGCCGTTTCTCGTGTTGATGAGCACCTGCCTTGCCGCCACACCGTAGCGGTTGCGCACATACTGCGCCTGCAAAATCTCATCTCCGAGCCAAACCGTCTTTCCGTGCGCGTCCTTCCGCAGCACCAGCGTCCCATCCGCCAAAAACCGCGGAAAAATGTCCGCGCTGTGCCTGCAGAACCCCGCCAAAGCCTGATAGCACGTCGCACCCGTCTGCACGACAAACTGCTGCACAGGCGGCATCGCGTCCGCCTCGATCTTCGTAATTCCGCAGGGCCTCACATACGCGTTCAGAATATCCTCCAGCTGCGCTGTCACATACTCTGCTGCCGGGACCTGCATATCCATGAGCCTTCCCGCCATGCCGCGCCCCGTGATCTCGGCCAGCGCCCCGTCTCTTCCGAGCCGGAGCTCAAAATCGTCCACGATTCCCGTGAACACGACCTTCCCGGCCTCCACTGCCTGAAACTCCGTCGCCCCCTCGAGCTTGGATGCCGTCTTCCTTCCGCACGCGAACTGCACACTGAAGCTGTCGCATGGCTCTCCGTCTGTCCGCTTGACGCTCCACTGCAAAAGCGCCGGCAGCGCCGTTCTTTTCCCCGCGTAATCCGTCACAATTCCGATCATCGCACCCGCACCCTCGTTCCGCTCTGCACCTCGTTCGGCTTCGCGATCTGCGGATTGAGCCGCAAAAGCTCCGTCATGCTCAGTCCGTAAGCATTGCTGACAGTCCAGAGCGTCTGCCCCTCGCGCAGCTCATAAAACCGCCGGCCGTTCGTCTCTTCATCGCCAGCCGCTTCCTCAGCAGCCCCCGGCGCTTCGCAGAATGTGAACCGATAGGCCACATAATCGTCTCTCGGCTCCTGCGTCAGCTCCAGCTCCGTAAAATATGCGCCTGCCGTCTGCCAGACCGGGTGTACCAGCGTCCCGTGCCCGCCCTTCTGAAAAACCGCCAGCAGCTCCAAAAACGTACTGTAGGCATCCGCGCCGAAAAACTCGCCCTCGCCCTTCATCACCGTCGCCGTCCTGCCCAAATCCTGCACCACAAAGCCCCCCATCGGAACCTTGTGCACCGCCGTCTGCCGCTTGCAGCTGATGGTATACGTCCGCGGATTATTCGGCCACACAAAAGATCCAAACCGCATCCTCAGCATCGTCTTCCCTCTCTTTCCTCTCGAGTCAAAAAGCGTCAGCTTTTTTCAAACTTTTATCCATATCTTCTGGCGTCACGCTCAAAAAACCGCGAAATCTCCTGCATCGACCGCTGCGACGGACCCGACGCAATGCCCGCAACCTCCATTTGCTGCCGGTAGCTTCCCATCATACCGCCCGCCGCGCTGTCCGGCGTTCTGGATGTAATATCCACGCGCTGCCTCTGGGTAAGCTCCGTCATCGCCGCCTCCATCTTTCTCGTCTGCTCCAGCTGCGCCTGCGCCGATTTTTGCAGCTGCATGCTCTCGAGCCGCATCGTCTGCCGCGTCATCTCCCGCAGCGCCTGCTCGGCGGACCACGTCTCTGTCCCGTCCATCTCCGCGCCCGTCTGCATAAGCCCCGGCCGTTTCTCCCGGCTTTGCGTGTTCTGTTCCTGCGCATCGCCCGTTTCCCTCTCTGCGCGCAGCGCAATCTCCCGAATTTCGGGCTGCGGCGCAGTGTCAAACTGCGCCGCAAGTCTCGTCTGCGCCAGAAGAAGCCGTCTCACATACTCCAGCATCCCTCAGCTCCTCGAACCGCCTTTCATCAAATCCCGCGTTTTCCTCCGGCATTTCCTCGCCGCACACCGGGCAGAGTCTTCTCTGCGCCCGCTCCCGGCAGCTCGGGCACATCGCGTCCAGCTTCTCCTGCTCATCGAGCATCATCTGTGCCGCGCAGTAGAGATAGTCCCGGTCCGTCATCCGCCGCGCCCTTGCCTCTCCCGGCAAAACGCCAAACGCCCTTAAAACGCGCCACTTGAGCCGCTCATAGTCCTCCTGAGAAAGCGCCTGCATCGCCTTTTTCGCGTTTTCCTCGCTGCAAGCGGGATTTTCCTCCCGGCAGAGCGCCGCGTACTCTTCCGTCCACCGCTCGATCTGCTCTGCGGAGGCTGCCCGCATCAAAGCCTCGCCGCCGGAGAACGCCCGCGCGCCGTCCCGGTAAATCGCCCGCGCCAGAAGGCACGCGTTCATCCAGAGCCCAAGCGTCTGCTCGTCCTCCCCGCACGCGTCCATTGCCTCTCTGCGCGATTGCAGCACCTCATATGCCGGAACCACGCACAGCTCCAGTCCGTTCTCCAGCTTCCGTCTCCCGCTTCCGGCAAAAAGCCTCAAAAACGCTTCGTTCCTCATAACAGGTTCTCCACCCGACGGCCTGCCTCAACCGTTACCTTTTCCAGCACGTTTCCGCCGACCTCCGCGCTCTCCTGCAAGCTCTTCCACTGGCAGCCCGTGTAGATCACGTTCCGGTCAGGCTTGCAGATCACGAGCGAAAACTCTCCCATATCTGCAAAGCTCAGCCCGTCTCGAATTGCCTCGTCCGTCGCGTAGATCCGCGTCAGCTCCAGCGTATACTGGCTCTGCCCGCGAATCGTCGTCACCGGTTCCGACTGGCCGAACGCGTAAATGGCCTTGCTCTCCCGGCTCGCCGTCACCTTGTAGCTCTGCACCACCGCCACGCGCACGCCGTCCACTTCCAGATAAATATCCGCTGTCGTCGGAATTTTCCGAATCGCCATACCCATCCTCCTCAAACACTGATATGGGCCGTCAGGAAAATCCGGTTCAGCCCATGTACAACCGTAAACTCAAATTCCACCAGACACGTCGTCGGGTCCGATTCCAGCGCCGTCACCGTCAGATTGTCATATCCCTCGATGATCTCGCGCTCGATGCGGTCTTCGAGCTCCACGATCACCTGGCTTCGGATGGCGTTTCTCGTCAGCGCATTGTTTTTCGCCCGCGTGAACTTTGCCCGCAGGCTTCTTCGGATGGCCGGAATCACATCGTCCACGATCAGAATCGTCCCCAGCTCGCGGAACGTCGCATCCTGGGTCTGGCCGGTCTTCGTTCTCGTCGTAATGCCGCGCATCACGCTGACCTTGCCGCCCCAGCACTCGAGCGCTGTCACGCCGCCGGTGACCAGCGCGTCAATCTGTGTGTCCTCATACACCGCGCTCACACCCGTCACGCCGTAGAGCACCTGTCCGTTGAGCGGCAGCGCCGGGTCAGACTGGTCGGTCAGAACGCCCGCCAAGGCGCTCGCCGCCATGAAGCCGCCTGCCGCCTCTGTCTCTCCCCAGACGTAGACGTCCGGCGCAACGAGCACCATGCGCTCCGAGTTCAGCACCGCCGCCCGGTCCGTCAGGTTCTTCACTGTCGGCGAAGACAGTCCCACAAGCCCGATACACTCCGCATTCTGCGCGGAAGCCGCCTCCACCGCGTCGCGCAGCGCCTTCTGCACCGTCTCAAGGCTGCTCGCCGCCACGCAGAAGCTTGCTTCCTTCTCCGCGAAAATCAGCGCAAACGCCGCCTGATAATCCGCCAGCGCGTCCGCTGCCACAGGACTTGCCAGCACCGTGCCCGCACCGTTCTGATAGGCAATCTTCGCCATGCGCCCGAGCTCACTCGCTTCTCCGAACGCCTCCTTTACCTCCGAATACGAATGCAGCCGGTAAAGTCCCGCCTTCGCCTCCGCCTGGCCAACGAGCGCGATCACCCGCTCCGTCGTGCCTCTTCCAATCACCGACGACGCGTCATAGCTCGAATACACGCCCGGTCTTTCATGGTACACAAGACTCATCGTACCTCTCCTTTCAGCATAAAGTCCGTAAACTCCGTCTCATCCTCGTTCGCCAGCGCGTAGATATACGCCAGCGCCGTCGCCGTCATCTTGCAGCAGTAGCAGTCCATATCCGCCTCGAACCGGCAGCCCTCCATAACTGTCTTCGAAATCGCCAACCCCGGAATTCCGCCGGAGAGCTTCGTCAGAAGCGCGCCAGACGCCTCCATGCACGCCTTCGCGCCCAAATTCTCCGGGCTTACGACCTCCATCGCAACCTGCGCCTCCAGCCGCCGTCCATAGATCGAAACCGTCTTTCCGTCCATCTCTGTCACGCCCAGATACGAATAAAGTCCCGCGTCCGTCGCCTCCGCCTTCTCAAGGTCAACGGCCACAACCGCGCCGGAAAGCTCCGGAAACTCCCCCTCCGGCATCCGGCGCACCGCCTGAAAGCCCGCGCCCTTCAGCCATGTCAGAACCGCATCGATCAGCTGCTCCACGCCGCTTCACCTCCCGCCTTCACAAGAAGCGCCCACACATAGACCGCCTCATCCGCCAGATACCGCGTTTCGCACCGCCGCACAAGAAATCCCTCTCCCTGCGCCTCGAGCCTCTGCCCCGCGCGAAGCTCCACATCCGCCGGTCCAATGTACACATACTGCCCCTTCTGGACCTTACCGAGCGTCTCGATGACCTTCCTTGTCGCCTGCCAGCCCTTTTCCGTCACCGGCTGCACCAGTGCCCGAAACGTCCGTGCGCTCTCGCCTTCCCGCACCGTCACAAGACTCCCGTAGCCCTGCAAAATGCTCTCCATGAGCGTCTTCATCCGCGCACCCCCACGAACGCGAACCCTTCGGGTCTGCAAAACGGCCGCATCAGCATTCTGGCCTGCCACTCGAGCTTCTGCGGCGCGCTCATCTGCGACGTATTCTCGAGTCCCGTCGTCTTCACGCTCACATCGCCCACTGTAAAGCTCTCAATGTTCCACCCCGTCACGCTCTTCTGCGTATAAATGCCGACCACCGCCATCCACGCCGCCGCGCATACAAACACCGTCCGGCAGTCCTCCGCCGTCACGCCGTCCTTGAGTCTTGCCTCCCACTGCGCCGCCGAGATTTCGCAAAGCCGCTTCAAAAGCGTCTCGTCCGTTCCGGAAGGGGCGGCCTGTCTGGCCGCCTCATAAATTTCCTCCAGCATCGTCATCCGATCACCAGCACCTTCGAGGCCTCCGGCATGATCTTTCCGAAGCCGGAAATCGACGTGATGGCCGCGCGCTCGAGCTGCCGGTCAATGAGCTTGTCATACTCGACTGTCACATCGCCCGCCTGCACCATCTCCAGCGCGTACCGTCTGTCAAGACCGATAATTTTGCCCGCATCCACACAGCTTGCCCGCAGCAGCTCCGCGCCCAGCGGGGTAGACAGCGCGCCCGTGCCCTGGAAATTAAGACCCGTCAGCGGGTTCTGGAACTCGCTGAGCCCCAGCATCTTGACCATCGCGTCCGTGTTCATCAAAAAGCAATTGAGCTCATACGGTTCAAACTGCGCCCAGAACTCCACAAGCTGTTGATAGGTCAGCGTCCCAGCCTTGCCGGTCAAAGGAGACGTACCGATGGTGAATGTCGATGCCGCATTGTTGTTGCCGTCGCCGTTCACGAGAACATCCACCGCGTCTTTCAGATGCATCGTCTGGATGTACGCGCCGATCTGGCGCAGCGTAACGGAAAACAGATCAAGCTTCTGGAAGCGGATTGCCTCATAGGACGCAACGAGCATTCTGCCGCGCTTATTGAGCTTTACCAGATTGTCCTTCGTCTTGACCTGCGTGGCCGGGATGCTCGCGCCCTCCGCGACCTGCATGAGCATCTTGTCCTGCTCCGACGGCACGGAATACACGCTTCTGTAGTCCATCGCGTCAATGCTCGTCGTGCTTGCCGTGATCTTCGGCAGCACATTGTTTTCCTCCATGCCCTGCTTGACCGCGCGCGCAATATACTCCGGGAACAGAACGCTCGAGTCCATTGTGCGGAAGAATTTTTCAACCGGGTCGGAGTACGCGCCCTTCGCATGAATGTCAAAGCGCTTGAGCTGACGCTGGAACGCGTCGGTTCCCTCGAGCGCCGTGCCTCTGTAGTTTTCGCTCGGGTCGAGCGACTCGAGCACCTGTGTAAACGTCTTGCCGCTCTCGCGGTACATGCCCTTTTCCAGCTTTACATGATCAAAACCCATCGTAATTCTCCTTTCCTCTTATAAAAAAAGACCGATTTTCTTGTTTGCCGCATCGACGCTGACAACAAGGCACGTTCTGCCCGTCGTTGCCGGAACGACCTCGCCGTCCTCATCCGTTGCCAGCACCGCGTAGCCAAGCGCCGGAGCCGTCGTGCCCGCGTAGCTGACCTCCACGTAGCCTCCCATCACCACATTGGCAGCGCCTCCTCTTACGCTCGAAACGACGCCGATAAAACTGTCGTCCTTCCTGCACGCGCCGACCGTGCCGTTCGCCGTCACCTTGCAGACCTTGCCCTCCTTCAGGCCCGTACCTGCCGCGAACGTCACCATACGCTCGCCGATTGCCTCAAAAGAAATTGCCATTGCTTGTTCTCCCTTCCAAAAATCAATATTTCAGACGCGCCGGAACCTCTCCCAGCGCCTTGTCTGCTCCTAAATCAGAAACGCGCTGTTCTGCTCCCGCGCCACGTCCTTCTCCACTGTCATCTGCGGCGCCGGCGCAAAGAGCTCCGCCGTCTTGCGCTCGAGCCCCATCGTCACCGCGCGCAGATCCTCCGCCGGCATTGCGCGCAGCACCCGCTGCCAGAGCGCATCGTCGAGTCCCAGCTCCAGCAGCATCGCTGCCCGTCTTGCCCGCAGCGTGAGGTCTTCCCGATACGCCTTTCCGAGTTCTGCATCCTTCTGCAAGCGCTTCATCGCGACCTCGTCAAGAGCCCCCTCGCCGCCCGTCTGCTTTTTGAGTACGCCCGCTTCCTTCTGCGCCGGCACCGCCACAAATGAAAACTCATACGCATCCACAGCCTCGCAAAGGACCGCCGCGCACCGCTCCGCGCCATACGTCTCGCCCTTCACATGCCCGCACGCGCCATACTCCTCGCCGCAGATCGAGCACATCTTCCGCCGCACCGCGCAGCCGATCGAGACCTCCTTTTTGATGCCGCCCTCGATCTGCCGGATAAGCCCGTCCGTCTCCGCTCCGCGCAGCATATATGCCCAGCCCTTGAGCATCGTCACGCCGTTCTGCGTCAGAACCTCCGTGTCAAAAATCCGCGCCACCTGCTTTTCCGCCGACCAAGCGTGGTCCATGATCCCCGTCTTCCCGACAAAAAGCGCTGCCAGCTCCCGGATGCACGCCTCCGAGAACCGCTCGTCGTCCCGGTCGACCTGATCGTCACACAGCCGCACGGAAAACACATACACGTCCTCCTCCGCCACCTTCGCCTTCGTCAGCCGGTTGATTTTCTCCAGCTGCTCCTCGCTCGGCGCGCCGCTCAGCTCAACGCCTGCCGCCTTCGTTACCTTCATGTTGTCTCCTCCTGTCCTGCCGTCAATTTTTCCGCCTGCGCCCGGTAAAGCTCCGCGTGCGCCTGCTCCACAATGTCCTGCAAGCTGATCTCATCCCAGACGATCTCCACATCCTCCGCATACCCGTGCAGCTGCATCCACAGCCTGCAAATCCGAAGCAAGACCGGCTCCACCGTCCTTCGGATGGCCCACAGCTCCGACGTCAGAAGATCCGTCTGCTGCGCGCTCATCCGCTCGGTGGACGCCCAGTTGAGCCCCAGCAAAAACGGCGGCAGCCCCGTCTTCGCCACCAGCTGCTCGAGGATCTGCCGTACCGGCACCTCGGAATCGAGAATCTGTCCGTCCGCGCCGATGACCTTGATCTCCACATCGCCGACCGCCACAAAATCACGCACTACCCCGTGCCTCGATTCCTGCATCGCCTGCGACCACTGTGACGCGATCTGCTCGCTTCTCTCCTGCGCGTCGATCCTCCCGGCCTCGTCCTGCGGCTTATACACCACCGAGTAGCGCACATTGCCCGCCCGCTCCCAGTTCGTCCCGATCGTGCTGTAAATCTTCAAAAGCACATCCACCAGAAACGGCATGCTCCGGAACACCGACGCGCCGTACGGATTCTCCTCATCCGGGTTCCATGCCGCGAACAAAATCAGATTCTGCCTCGGAAAGATCTTCACCTCCCCGTCCTGCCACTGCCCGAACGCAAACTCCATTGCCGACGTTCCCTCCTGCACATAGAGCTTCGTCACATCGCCCCACAGAACCGCCGTGATCTCGTTCCCGCCGACCACCATTTCGCCCACAGCCCTGCCATAGACCAGCATGCTCTGCAAAAACGCCGCCAGAAAGCTCTCGAGCCCCACCTGCCCGCGCCCGGCATTCACCGTCTTCAAAAACCGTTCCAGTTCCCTTTCTGCCTTCCGGTTCCCGCATGAAACGGTAAATCCGCCCGTCAGCCGCACCAGCTTCCCGATCGCCGCGTCCAAAATCGGCACCGCGTTCCGGATCTGCCGGTACACCTCCAGCTCTCCACCGCCCAGCGCCGTCACCCCGCCGAGCATCCCGAACGGATGCCGGGACCCATCGCGCAGCTGTGCCGCCTTGCATACGCCCGTTTTCACCTTTTTCCGCATGTTCATCCTCCCTTCAAATCTTCCGTTCCGGCACACACGCGGCAAATCCCGCCGAGCCCGCCAGAACACCCGTCACAAAATACCGCATATCGTCCATCGCGTGGTCGTTCTTCTTCACCACCCGGTCGCCGCCGGCTTCCAGATCCCAGACATACAAATCCATCTCCCGCAAACAGTCCGTGCACCGCTCGCAGATCACGATCCGTCCCTCTTTCAGTGCGTCCGCCGTCTTTCGGATCCCGGAGATCACATCGTTGTCCGCCTTCCGCACCTTCCAGCCATTGCGCCGCAAAACCTCAATAAAGCTCGCCGCCGACGGGTCAACGATCACCTCCCGGATCGTCCGTCCCCCGGCGAGCTTCCGCAGTTTCTCAGCATATTCCGCATCCGTCATCTGCTGCCCCTCGCGCCGCGAGTCAAAATAAAACTCATCCGTCCGGTACCACACGCCGTTCTGTTTTCCCCACAGCCCGAAGGACGCCGGGTTCACCGTCCCGTAGTCGCACGAAATGACCCACTGCTCAAAAAGGCCTCCCGGCGCCGATCGTACGCTCGCAGTGTCAAAGAAGTCATATACCCGCCCCTCGGCCTGGCACCACTGTCCCAAAATGAACCGCCGGTAAAAAACGCCCGTATACAGCCGTTCATACCGCCTTCTCACCGTCTGGCTCAAAGACGGATTATCCTGCATCGTAAAATGCAGGTGCAGACAGTTCCGCTTGTCCGCCTGCAAGATCCACTCCTTGTAAAACCAGTGCTGCGGTCCCTCCGGATTGCAGCTGAACCACAGCCTGCTCCCCTCCACCGAGCACCGTGCGCACGCCTGCTCGACAAACGACCGCGGCATCAAAACGACTTCGTCGAGAAACACGCCTGCCAGCGTCATGCCCTGAATGAGCGCCGCCGAGCCCTCGTCCTTGCCGCCGAAGAGATAAAACTCGTTCTCCTGCCGCCCGAACCGCACCGTCAGCACCTGCGCCCCTCGGTGATCCAGAACCGTCATCCCCAGCCTTCTCAGCCACGGCAAAAGCTCCTCCACCACGTTCCGCCGCACGCCCCCTCTCGTCTTCCCGCACAGCGCGAACCGCCTTCCCGAAAAGCAGCTCATCGCCCACAAAAAGAACCCCAGCCCCATCGCAAGCGTCTTGCCCGACCGCACCGCCCCATCACAGACCAGCGCGTCAAACCCCTTGTCCCGGCTTTTCGGCATCCACCACGTCATCGCCCGCAGCTGCTTATTCGAAAAGCTACTCGTCATTGCCCCGCTCCATTCCCTGCGCCAGCGCCTGCAAGAACCGCTCTGCCCCATCGTTCCCGCCGTCCGCCAGTGCCGCCAGCTGCTCCAAAACCTTCGTCCGGTCAAGCAGCTTGATCTCCACCGTCCCCTTCTCGCTCCGCTTGATCTCCGTCAGCATCGAAAGGTCAAGCTTTTCAATGTCCACGTCCTCGCACATCGCCAGCTTCACGCAGTCGTTCGGCTTTCCGAACGCCATCTTCCGCAGCTGCCGCCGGATTTTCTCCAAATCCGTCTTCATGCCATCCCCCTTTTCCTGAGAACCTCTTCTCACCCTAACCGCGCAAAAAAAGGAAAGTTGCCGGAATCCCGGCAACTCTCCCGAAAAAAGCAAAAATATTTATTTTTTTCTTCCAATCCGGTTCCTGTCTGGTATAATAATCGTGCCGGTTCCGGCAATCCACCTTCAGGAGAACACCATGACCTATCCAAACGTATGCCTCCGCCGCGGCGAGGCTCCCGATATCCGCGCCGGTCAGACGCTGATTTTTGAAAACGAGCTCGATTGGGCAGACGACACCTGCACCGACGGCTGCATCGTCGACGTCTTAGACGAGCAGCTCCGTTTCACCGCCCGCGGCTTTTTCAATTCCCGCTCCAAGATCACCGTCCGCGTCCTGACGCGCGACCAACACGAGCTCATCACCCCCGACTTTTTCCGAACCCACATCGAGTCTGCGTGGCATGATCGCCAAAAGCTGGGCTTCGAGAATTCCTGCCGCGTCGTCTTCGGCGAAACCGACGGCCTTCCCGGTCTCACCGTCGATAAATTTGCCGATTACCTCAGCTTCCAGATCACCTGCCTCGGCTTAGAATCATGGAAGCAGACCATCATAGACATTCTCGTCGATCTCTTCCAGCCAAAGGGCGTCTACGAGCGCGACGATCTTCCCGTCCGTGAAAAAGAGGGCCTGCCTCAGATCAAGACCTGCGTTTACGGCTCCGTCCCCGATGAGCTTGAAATCCGCGAACACGACGCGCGCATGCTCGTCTCCATTCCAAACGGCCAGAAAACCGGTCACTTCCTCGACCAGCAGGAAAACCGCGGCCGTATCCGCCCGTATTGCAAAAACAAGACCGTTCTGGACCTCTGCTGCTGTACCGGCGGCTTCTCTGTCCACGCCGCGCTCTACGGCGCATCGCACGTCACCTCCGTCGACGTCTCCGAGCAGGCGCTTTCCCTCGTTCGCCGCAACGCCGCGCTCAACGGCGTGGAAGACAGAATCACCACCGTCTGTGAAAACGTCTTCGACCTTGCCAAAGCGTGGTCCGACGAGCAAAAGCAGTTCGGCCTCGTCATCTGCGACCCTCCCGCCTTCGCCAAAAGCCGCAAAGCGCTCGATAACGCCTATCGCGGCTACAAGGAGCTGAACCTGCGCTGTATGAAAATGGTCGAATCCGGCGGCTTTCTTGTCTCGTGCTCGTGCAGCCAGTTCATGACCCCCGAGCTGTTTCTCGCCATGCTCCGCGAGGCCGCCCATGATGCGGGCCGCGACGCGCATTTACTCGAGCTTCTCATGCAGTCCCGCGACCACCCCGCCGCCCTCTCCTCCGACCATTCCCTCTACCTCAAGGGCTACATTCTTCAAATCTTCTGAAAACGCCAAAAGCGGCCGCCATCCAAAGATGGCGGCCGCTATCATACTCTCAAAGCAGCGTTTTATCGATTTTTGTCAGAATTCTCAACGAACGCGTAGGGGTCGATGCCCACATCGACCCAAGGGAACCATCGAATTCGCCGTAGATTTCTGCATACGCAGTGCATTCTGCCGGGGCGATGTAGGCATCGCCCCCTACGAGAAATCTGCCAGCGCCAGCTTTTTCGTGACCCTCAGTCCATATACCGCGCGATATACTCCGGCGGATTGCTGGGATCATCGGCAATGGTGAACGTAAACGCCACCTTGTTTTCCGCCGAGAACAGATTGCACCAGTCGAGGAAGTTCTCCGTCTCAACCGGGTCCTTCGACTTGGAAAGACTATACAGATTGTCGATAAAAACGTGCGTAATATCAAAATTACCCGCATGCAGGCCGCTGATAAAGCCCTGCAGCAGCGTATAGCTCTTGATCGAATACTCGCTTGCGTCGATCAGACGGACACGGTGGTCAACGTCATAGCGCAGCGTATGTCCTTTTTCAATGCAGACCATGCTGCCGGACTCCGTCTTAAGCGCGCGCGAAATTGCGTCGATCAGCAGCTTGGTTTTTCCGGAACCCTCAGGGCCCATCACAATATTAACCATAGGGCATTCCTCCTTTTGCACTCGCTGCACGCACCGCTCCCACGGCCGCAGCGTCTTTTATGGTCACATTCATTCTATCAGGTTTTTGCCCGAAACACAAGCCGGGAACGCGTCAAACTTCGTAAACTTTTCTTGAATAGCCCCGCTTATCCGCCGAGCATCGTTTTTACAAGCGTTCTGCTCGCGCTTTTCCGTTCCGCATCAAACGCCTCTATCCCGCACGCGCACGCGCTGAGCGCGCCGGAGAGCTCAAAGAAGTAAAACAGCTCTCCCAGTCCCGCCGCATCCAGCGTCTGCATCGACACCTGGATCACCGGCACGTCCAAGTCCGTATGTGCCTGCAAGACCGCCTGGAAGCTTGCCTCCTGCGCATCGAGAAGCGTCTTTCCCGCTAAAAAGCCCAGCCCGTCGTAGTCCTTCCAGTCCATCTCGATATTGACCTTCTGAAAGCACCGCTCCGGAACCTGCAAAAGCGTCTCAAACGCCCGCTTCTCTCCGCCCTGCATCATCGTGTCGAGCCCGTCGAGTCCCCCCGGCAGCCCCACATACACCGGCAGCGCGCCCGCGCCCTCCTGACACGTGTGCCGCATAAAATACTGCTCCCACCACGCGCCGAAGGCTCCAAAGTCCGGCGTAAAGCAGCCTAAAATTTCCGCCGAGCGCCCCTTCTGTGTCAGCGCGTACCGCGCACCCGCATACATCCACACCGGGTTTTCAAACGCCCGCAGATCATACTGCGAAAAGCCCTCTGCCGCGCCCTCTAAAACGCCCAGCGGGTCAATCCCAGCCGCCGCCATGACTAAAAGCGTTCCCGCGTTGAGCGCGCTCGCGCCTCCTCCGAGGCAGCCGTCCATCGGAAGAAACGTAAATCCCTCTTCCTTCGCCATCACCGCAAGACCAGACCCCTGCCTTGCGCTCACATACACGCGCTCTTTCGCGCTCTGCCCGTATCTGCGCTCCATCAGCCACCGAAGCGCCCGCGAGGCTGCGCACATTTCGAGCTCCACTCCCTCGCTGCTCAGAAGCAGCAGGCAGAAATCATGTCCCTCCAGGAGCCTGCACAGTGCGATCCAGTCGGAGCTTGCCAGACTGTCCCCCGTAAAGAGGATCCGCATCCGGCTGTCGAGCAAATTCCGGTAGCGTCCACCGATGGCCTCAATGCCCGCCTTTGCCGCCAGATACCCCTCTCCCGCGCCCGCTACTACCAGCGTGTCGCACTGCCCCGAGATCGTCTCGCAGGCCTTGCGGATCGCATGCACCGTCTTCGCCGTCAGCGCGTCCGGCTGTCCGAGCCAGCCCAAAAATTCCGGCGCGTTCGGCTGGTTGCTGCGCAGATGCAGATGCGCGTCAAATAAATCCTTCTCACACGACAACAGCTGCGGCAGCGACACACAGCTCCAGATACTCGATAATTCCACATTGATCATCCGAAACCACCCTTTCCCGGTTCAGAAGCTTTCATACGTTCTTTAAAGTAGTATTATACTACACGCTCCGGAAAAAGGCAAAGCATACAATTACCATATCATCCCGCCATGCAGACCGTTCCCAGCATTTGCTTCCAGATATCAAAGAACCCCAGCGCCGGGACCGCTTCTGCCGCCACCAGCTCGATCTCCCGCAGCACCTTCCCACCGGCTTCTACCCGGAGCGTCCCGAGCCGCTGCCCCTTTTGGACCGGAGCCTGCACGCTTTCGTCTAATTCCGCCGTACACGTCACCGACCCCGCCAGCGCCTTGTCAAGCAGAACCGTCCCCGCGCCCGAAGCCTCCACCTGCACAACATCCCGTGTTCCAAGCACCACAGGAACAGCCTCCAGCGTCACATTTTCCATCGGGTCCACGATCGCGTAATTTGCGAACCCATAATTGAGAAGCGCCTTCGCCGACTCGAACCGATCCGGAGACGTCTTGCAGTGCATCACCACTGCGATGAGCTCCATCCCGCCGCGCTCTGCCGAGGCAGACAGGCAATACCCCGCGCTCGACGTATACCCCGTCTTAAGTCCCGTCGTCCCGTCGTAAAACCGGACGAGCTTATTCGTGTTGCTGAGCCCGAACTGCCCGCCCCGCACCGTGTCCATCCAAATCGTCGTATACTCCTTGATTTTCTCGTGCCCCAAAAGCTCGCGCGACATGATGGCAATGTCCCGCGCCGTCGTCAGATGCTCTCCCGCGTCCGCTCCATCGTCCAGTCCCGTGCAGTTGACAAAGTGCGTGTTCACCATTCCAAGCTCCTGCGCCCGTTCGTTCATCCTCTGCACAAACGCCGCCTCGCTTCCCGCCACATGCTCTGCCAGCGCGCACGCGCAGTCGTTGGCCGACGATACCACCACGGACTTCAGCATCTCCTCAAGCGGCAGCTGCTCGTTTTCCTCCAGATAGATCTGACTCCCGCCCTTTCCTGCCGCGGCCGCAGAGGTCGTGATCATGTCATCCCAGCCGATCCTCCCATCCTCCAGCGCTTCCATCACCAGAAGCAGCGTCATCACCTTTGTCACACTTGCCGGCCGGAGCCTTTCGTCGGCGTTATCCTCATACAGGACCTCTCCCGTCGCCCGCTCCATCAAAATGCTCGACGGCGCGGCCAGCTCCAGATCCGCCGCCCGTGCCATCCCGGTAAATATCCCCGCAATCATCGCCGCCAGCGCCAAAAGCGCAGCCCATCGCTTCATAAAAAATCCCCCTTGCGTTTCAGCTTGGTACAAGCATATGAAACGAAGGGGAATTTTACCACTCTATAAAAACCCGGCCTCTCACGCCGTCGCGCTCTGCGCCAGATACGGCTGCAGATTTACGCAGAACTCCGACACATCCACACCATCGGCCAGAATGCGCACCAGCTGCGGCGAATTAAGCTGCAAGCTCAAACAGCTGAACATGGACTTCGCATTACTCACGCCACCCGCGCGCACAAACAGCACATCAAACGGCTGCTGGTTCGCCAGCGCCATAAACTCGGAAAGCTCCTGCACGGAGCGGAATTGGACGGTAAACTCTCTCACGGAAAATCCTCCTGTTAAAGACTGTACAAGCAAGACTTTGTCGGATATAATACCATTGTATGGCGCGGTCGTCGGCTGTATGAAAGCCCATATGAGAATCGATATAACATAAAAGCTGATATATAGTATAAGCAAAAATGATAGCCGTGGCTATTCACAAATGAGACAAACATTTTTTGTCAGTAAAAAACTTGTTTGGTGGTTTTACCTATGAAATTTTCCTTCTATACCCTTGGATGCAAGGTCAATCAATACGAAACGCAGGCAATGCAACAAATGTTGCTGTCCCATGGCCATACGCTCGGCGAATTCGACGAGCCCTGCGACGGCTACATCGTCAATTCCTGCACTGTCACTGCTGTCTCCGACAAGAAAACACGCAACGCCATCCGCCGCGCGCAAAAATTAAATCCCAACGCCGCCGTCGGCGTCTGCGGCTGCTACGCGCAGTCCGCTCCGGAGGAGGTCCGCGCCCTCGGTGTCGACGTCATGGTCGGAACGGCCGACCGCGAAGCCTTCGTTCTGCAAATGGAGCAAGCCGCGCAGGATAAAGCCAGCCACGCCCATTGGGAAAAGGTCGAACCGAGCGGCCTTCCCCGTGCCTTCGAGCAGCTCCCCGCCGGCGGTCTTGCCGCGCGTACAAGAGCGCTTCTCAAAATCGAAGACGGCTGCAACAGCTTCTGCACCTACTGTATCATCCCCTACGCCAGAGGCCGCGTCCGCTCCATGCCGCTGGAGGCCGCCGTTTCGGAGACGAAAAAGCTCGCGCAGGAAGGCTATCGTGAGATCGTCATCAACGGCATTGAAATTTCCTCCTGGGGCTGGGAATGGAAAAACGGCAGCCGTCTTCCCCAGCTTCTTCTCGCCGTCTGCGAGGCCGCACCGGACGTCCGCATCCGCCTTGGCTCTTTGGAGCCGCGCACCATCGACGAGGAATTCTGCACCATGCTCTCCGGCTGCAAAAACCTCTGCCCGCAGTTCCACCTCAGCCTCCAGAGCGGCAGTGATACCGTTTTAAAGCGTATGAACCGCAAATACGACACCGCCCGGTATTTAGAGAGCGTCCGTCTGCTTCACGAATTCTTCCCCAACTGCGCCGTCACCACCGACCTCATCGTCGGCTTCCCCGGCGAAACCGAGCAGGAGTTCTCCGACTCGCTTTCTTTCATGCAGACCTGCCGCCTTGCCGCTGTCCACGTCTTCCCCTACTCCCGCCGCAAGGGCACGCCTGCCGCGTCCATGCCGGATCAGATCGAAAAATCCGAAAAGGAGCGCCGCGCAGCCCTCGCCGGAGAAGTCGCCGCCACGCTTCATACCGCCTTCCTCACACAGCAGCTCGGCACCGATCACGACGTTCTCTTCGAGCAGACCGAAAAGGGCTATTTCACCGGCCATACCATGAACTACGTCAAAGTCTACTGCGATGCTTCCGACCTCCGCAATGAGCTCCGCCGTGTCCGCGTCACCGCTCTCTTTGAAGACGGCGTTCTGGCCGAGCTCGTCTAAAAGACCGGCGGCAGCGAAAACGCCTCTCCAAAAAGCACCCACCGCAAAACATCATCCAAAATCACGGCCGCCCCCGCAAGCCCGACCCAGCAGGCCGCAAATGGCAGGCAAATCTGCCCCATCAGATTGTGTGGCTGCTTAGAATAGTCCCAGACCCCGAGCCCCAAGGCCCGGTTCACAACCAGCCCCGTCAAAAATTCCGCGCAGGTGATCCCCCACGCGCCAAGCGCCATCTGCACTGCAAGCGGCGCGTCCGGCCAGGCTTCGTCCATCAGCCCGATGAGCCAGAACAGCACCCCGCCCAGCAGAAACATGCTCCCATGGCTCCTTCCCCGGTAACAAAGCTCTACCAGCACATACAAAGCCCCTCCGCACCCGATCAGCACAAGATTCTTACCCACATCGCCCCATCCTCTCCGCGCATTTTTCCTCTGTCCGTATTTTTTAGAAATTTCCCCATTTCATACTTGACAAATCGCGTTTTATCCTATATAATTCATCTTGCTGTTCAGCGAGCAGCAAATTGAATCTGGCGGCATAGCTCAGTTGGTAGAGCACCCGGTTCATACCCGTGTTGTCATCTGTTCGAGTCAGATTGCCGCTACCAGGCCCGTTGGTCAAAAGGTTAAGACACCGCCCTTTCACGGCGGTAATATGGGTTCGATTCCCGTTGTGCCTACACTTCAAAAAACTTCAAAAATACTACATTGTGTCGTGAGATACTGCATTTCCTACCTATTTAGATAACAACAGTTTGCATAGTGTGTCAGGGACTCTTAAATCGTACTTAACTGGACGATCTATGCGCTGTTGTTATTCCTTTCTGTGTAATGCAAGCTATCTTGTATAGCATGTAGTTAATGAAGTATAAAGTAAAATTACTGGACAACTATTCACTCCCTGTTCAGACTATTCGATAATAAAAACTTAAAACAAAATATAGCGATATGGGAAGAATATATTTAAAAGCAGAAGACCTGCAAAAATTTTGGGACGAACACCGACCAGAATGTAGTGAGAACTTTCTCAAAATTAGTCATTACTATAATTACGAAAACGATTTAAAGCGTTACTCCGGCTTGGAAGTAAGTGGTGTTTCCCGTCTTGTTACGGTATGTAAGTTGGAAAAATACGGCTCACATAATTATTCCGAAGAACATGGTAAGATGATAGATACCCCTCCAGTGTGGAATAATGAAACTACATTTTTAGCACTCGAAAACATTAAGACAGGAAAACTGTACCGTGCATCTGGAAGTTACAGAGATACAACATTTAGCCTTTTCCTGTTGGATGCAAAAAATGTCGATGGATTCAACAGTGAACTGGAAGTCCCCAAAAAAGTCGGAAAAGCGACCGAAAAACGTCTTCAGCAATGGTTCGATTACCTCGATGTGGTGGAAGAGAATAAAGCAGAGTTTGTATGTATCCGTGACGAACGTATTGCAGTCTTTAAGAAGCGTCTGGAAGAAACAGGACTTAAAGTGATATGGAACGGTAATAATTGTGGCAGAATAGAAAAAGGCATGTTTACCTATAAGTTTGAGTTCTATAACGATGGCAACGTCCATGAAATGTGGGAAAAGAATTATGAAGGCGCAATACATAACGACCTTGAAACATTTTTATCATTACCGAAATAAATTAGAACTATATATTATGACAGCAGCAGAAAAATTGAGAATGGAAATAATGCAGGAAGTACCATTCAAAAAAGAGGAATTAATTAGTAAAATTTCCCGTCTAATAAAGGCGTATGGATATGCGAGTTTTATTTGTGACAAACATATCCGGGAAACTGATATATCTAAAAGTGGTAATACTATTCGTATGGCACATGAACAGACAGCGATCAATTTCGCTCGTTCTGAGGGCTTCTCAGTATCATATAAGCATAATAGTTATGGGGTCAGATATATAGTGTTTACTTTGTAATTCAATTATTATATGAAAATAGATGGTATAAATGTAACCGTCAGAATAGACGTTGAATGTCTCGATAATATGGGGCATTCGGAGGTGGAACAACTGGTAAACGAAATGAATTACAATTTTTCGCTTACGACTGATTGTGAGGGTAGAGCAATTGTTACGGAAATATATAAAATCAATAAGTAAAAATCTAATATTATGGCAGTAGTGTGTACAAAATGTGGCAGCACAAATGTTTCTTGTGAAGCTATGATTAACCCTAATACAAAGGAATTTAAGAACTATACAGATGAATCATTCCTGTATGGTTGGTGTGATGATTGTAAAACTGGTGTCGTTATTACAGATACAGAAGAAATTCAAAATGAAATGGATACAAAGTTTTCTGAATTTGTAAACGAAAACCACAAAGAGCCGGAAATAGCAAATTGTCGTATTGCATGGAAAGATGGAGAAGAGGGATATGATGTTAAGATTCAATTGTCTGCTGATTCTAATCCTGATGAAGATGATGATATATTCTTCTATTGCGATAGTCTTAATGATCTTAAATTTCTGGTAACATTTGGGGTTGAAGATTTCATAGTAACTGAATGTTATTCATTTGAATAGATGTAATTATGAAAACAACGAGTAAAGAAGTTTATGACTCTATTATCTGTATGGTTGATAGTAGACGTGGAGCACCGATGGGAAGGGCTGATATTGGTGATAGAAAGTCTGTAGAGGGGCAACGGATATATTGCCGGAAAGTTCCCATGACTTATGATGGAGCCTATGATAAGGGTGGTGCTTATTGGGGGGTAGGTTATCCTTTGTATGTAGAGTACACTTTGGATAAGTCTTATGTACGTTTCTTTCGGAAAGAGCCGGGAGGAAAAATAAAGATTGCTGTATTGTGTCTTGATGTTCTGGATGTTGATATTATCACAGTTGATAAGTCGTTTATTGATAGGAAATTTGGTGGAGATATTGAGTGTTTTCTTATCGAGCACTGTCAATATGATCTTGACAACATACAGTGGATAAGTGGTGATAATATTAATGTTAATCTTAATATGACTGAAGCAAGTTTCGGTTAGGAGGTGATATGAAAATAACTCACATAAGTAACTGTCAATGTGGTGCAGTTACAATTGTATTTGATAATGGAGCATCGAATAGTATGTATCAAGAAACGTTTGAACAATTGAGTCTGGATGTGCGAGATGCTGATCGGTTGCCTGATTCATTCTGTTGTGACCATTGTGTTAATCACTGGGGTATTGATTTATGTGAGTGTGGCTCCGGTGAACCTGTTGGAGAATGTGAGTGTGGCTCTCAGAATGCACATGATACTTTGGGGGCTAAGTTTGATTCGTTTGGTGCAACATTAAAAGCATTTTGTTGATATGGATGTAGTGAGTATATATACAGCCCTACTGGGACAAAAGAAACTGAAAGAGCAGTTTGTGAAAGAACTAAGGGAGGTGCTTAAAAGAAACAATAAATCGCATGTGACTCCCGGAAAGCTTAGTTTTGTGAGATATTCTGAATTGAAAAGCTGGTCTATTCGTGAGATCACTAAAGAAAATGAATTGTGTGAGGGTGATCAAGCTCTAATTGATAAGATATACCACATGCTACTTATAAAACATTCAGATTTCGAGTCTGTAATAAGAATGTTGCACAGTTTCAGAAATGGAACAAAGGCAGGAATGAGGGTGCATTATCCGGAAGATAATTATAAATGGACGTATAAAGATGGAAATCCAAAGTTATCCACCTATAATTTACCCAAAGCCCATTTTCGATGGAACTGGACACGATATGTTCTTTCTGACGAATCGGTGAATAAAATAACTGATTTCGTAGATAAAATTTTAGAATCATAGTCTTATGAATAAAAAACTCCAAGAAATAGAGAAAAAATTGCTGGCTCTTAACGAAGAGAAGCGAGTAATAGAACAGAAGTTGGTTGCCGCTATTATGGCTGCTGTCTCAGAAACGATCAAAGAGTGTCAAATAAAGAAATTGGAGTCTGGATGTTTTATTGTTCATTCTTCTGAATTGATTGGTAATCCGTGGAATCCAGAGTACCATGATTGGGAGTCTGGAGCTAAAATTCTCGTTGAAAAACTAAATAATATTCCAGCTGATAGTTGGAAGCAATATTTGGTTGATTTATTGGAAGGTAAACCGGAATCAAAGGAGCCTGTGTATTTTACAAAGCGTATCAAAAATAGTTCATATAAGATACCTTTAAGTCGTATGTTCATCGTAAAAATTATTGATAAGTTATGAAAACATTAGAAGAACTTCAAGAACTCTGGAGTCAGCTTAGTGATATTCCAGTAAACAATAATGATGAAATTGAAGAAGACTTCCTCGATTTCCCAGCCGGAACCGATAAGTTTGATGTATGGCATTGGTTTGATGAACAGTGTCCCAAAGGATTAGCAGAAGATTTAATGTTTAAAGACAGGGAGGATTAAATATGGGATTACCTATAGTAACAACTGAAATGATTGTATTTAGTGATGGTTTTGTTTGGAAGGTTTTATCCAAAGATATTGCGGAGCAACTTTGGAAATCAAATATGAATGACTTTGAATTATTCTGGGTACGAACTTCTGATGAATCAGAGGTTTCCATCGAATCATTTGACCAGATTAATAATGCTTTTTCCTGTGGGGACTATGTTTGTATAGAAGTTGGGCAATTACCACAAAAACAGTAGAATAATTATGCAATTAAAAATGAAAAAGTTTGATAAATCGCTGTGGCATGGTATTGATGCAGATAAAGCCACGAGTTTGTTTGAGTATGGTTTGTTAGTCCGTTATGTACCGAAAGAGAAAGAGTGGCAATGCGTCTACAGAAATCCGTATGACCCGACAAAGTTTTCCTATAGTTGGATCAGTGAACAGGACATGAAGGAAATGTTTATGACTGGATGGGCTAAAGATGATCTCCAGTCATTCTGTTCTTACGTTGGTGATACTTGGAACGACTGGTTGATTCGTCCGGTTGCGACAAGGATACACGATCTTTTCTTTTATTATGGAGCTGAAGAAATATTTGGCAATAATTACGATAGTCTTTACTCCGTTAAAGAAATCTGCCTCAGTCTTCATATCAAATATGAAGAAGAATATGAAACTGCTTGTTAAATCTTAAAAATCAAATATCATGTCAGAATTATATCAAACAATCGAATATCGTGGGTACAATATTAATATTAAATATGACTATGACCCAGAAAGCCCACGTGAAGCATGGGAGAATTTAGGTACAATCTACTCAAATCATAGGAATTATAGTCCCGATAATAAAAGTATTGAAGATCTTACCGATCAAGAATGTTATCAAGACGATAATGGGAAGTTTGATACAGATAAACTTGATGAAGATTATATCTGGATGCCTATCTATGCTTATATTCATTCAGGCATAACAGTTAGTTGTCGTAGACGTGGGGTATATAGAGATAGATGGGATTCTGGACTGTTTGGAATTATTGCAGTTGAAAAAAGTGCAGTAATGAAAGAATATGGCTTCAAAGAGATAGGTGAAGAGGAACGTAAGCGAATAGAGTCTTATCTGGAAGGAGAAATTGAAACTCTTGATGCCTATTATACCGGAGAAGTCTATGGATATACGATAACTAAAGTTGATGATTCTGGTGATGAAGAAAAGTATGATTCTTGTTGGGGTTATTATGGCGATGATAATCTGAAGCATATTGAGGAAGAGTGTAAATCTCTTATTGATAATTTCATCAAGAACGAGAGAAAAGAAAGAATAGCTTATTTACGTCAAAGAATTAGAGAGAAAGGCCGTCAGTTATGTCTTCCGTTTCTTGATTTTTCACAAATAAATCCGGCTGTATGACAAAAAGTAGGAACCGCATCTCTACGAAAGATACTATCAAGGGGATGTTATTCGATAAGAATGGAAATATCATATCGTCTGTATATGATAATAGATTTCACAGCATATCACATGTAATATCAACGTTGATAAGTAAGGGTGCTGGATGGATGAAAAAGGCTGGATATGTGAGTATCAAAAACGAGGACAAAGGCTGGTATGGTTTTTACTCTCCATCTGGTAAAATAATTAAAGTATAGGAGGTTAACTAATGAAAACACAAGAAGAATATGCCCGTGAAATTGATGATATTGTTCGTCGGGATGTAAAAAGCTGTCAGAGTGATTGGTTTAATATAGATAAGGAAACATTCATGCTTCCAGAAAACAAGAGTAAACCGTTTATTCTTGGAACCCGAAAGACCGGATGTGATTTGCTGATATTGGGAGGAACTAATTGTAATGAAGGTAATTTGGATAGGGTTTTCGGATGTCTTGGTAATGATAAATTCTATGTTTGTCAGCCGTTAACCTTCTGGAAAGAGCATCAGAATATACAAGAAGAACTGGCCTTATACGCTTTTAAAGTCGCAACTGCGTATTTTAGAAATAAGGGTTTAATTCCTGTATTTGAGGATTCACATTGCAAATTGATGAAGTTATGGGTATAGAAGTAATAAAATACAGGCTCCCTGTCTATTGGGCTGGAGCCTTGATAAACGATGATTATACCGGATTATCAGACGAGGAAGAACAAGAAATTGACGACTTTATAAAACATGCAGATGGCTATCCTGTTAGTGTAGAATGGGAAACTGAAGGCTTTTATTCGCACAATGATGCAAATGCTATTGCTGGGAATTGTGCGGATTTTATTTTTCACAAATTAGTGTAACGATTAAACCAAAATAATATGGAAACTGTAAATAAATTGACTTACTCTAAAACTAATTATTATACAGAGGATGGGGAACAATATAGAATCATTACAAAGGTTTCTTTGGATGATGATTGTCATAATGGTATGTGTGACTGGAGTATAACAGCAGATATTGATTGTAAAAATAAATATGGTAGATATATAGACTATATGGGGGGATGCTGCCATGAAGAGATCATAAAACATTGTCCAGAGTTGGCGAAATTTATTCCGTTGCACTTATCCAATCATTATGGTGCTCCAATGTATCCGGAAGCGAATGGTGCATATCACGCAAAGAAAAGCGGGATGAAAGTAACTATGGAGTATTTACGTATTTCCGAAGAAGAATATGTTCAACTTTCCAGTGCAGTTGACGATGAACTGTATTTTAAATATCAGCTTTTCAAATTAGGTATAGTTGATCGCTGGAAGAGAGAGTCGGATGCACTTATAGAAGAACTTGAAAAACTATGCGGAAAGAAGTGGGTTAATCCATATAAACCGGAGGAAGAAAGATTCACCCTAAAATTCACTGAAAAAGAAAAATTATTGATAGAGGATCGTATTCGCAATGAATATTATTCTGTGTCAAATATTACAAAACGAAGGGAAGAGGCGCACCAAGCTGCGATTGCTAAAAAGAAAGCTAATATTTGTAAGGAGTTCGATAAAAAGATTTTAGAAGCAGAAACAGAGAAGAAATTATATCTGTATATTTTAGATCATGGACTTCCTGTAGATAATATGATCTTTTATTCCCATAAAAATACCGTAGTATTTAACTGGGTGGATTATATAGATAAAATAACCCAAGAAGAGTTTGTTGATTTTGTCAACAATATTGATTATTCACAACTGCCTGAAGGTATCAAGTTTGAAATAAAATAAGAAGATAATTATGAAAAAATTGAATTTTGAAACTTTATTAAGTATTGTAATGTGGGATTATAATCGTGACCCACTTACAGAGGAATCTCTCAGTCTTGATATATTTTGTGAGAAGTATGGAAATGTTATGGGTGAGCATTACTATAAAAAATATATCTTTGAATTTGATGGAAGTATTTTGAAAATGATAGGATACTTTCGCGGAGAAAATAAGGAAGGTCAAATCTTTTGCGATATGGTTACGGATTGTATAGAAAAGTATCAACAAAGGATGTCTGAAAGGAATAAGACTAATAAGTAATAATTTATTACTTATTATTTAATCAAGCTGGTAGAATATTTTTTTCTACTGGCTTTCTTTTTATCTGGATGGTAGTTGTGAATTTTCCATAAAAGATGGACAGCTATTCACTCCTTGATGTCTTCAATAACACTATTTGATATTAAAAACTTAACTGATATGAATAACTCAATGGTAGCTCACTTATGGGCAAATGAACAAAAAGAAGCTGCATACGGTAGTAATTTCTATTTTGAAGGAGCAAGTATATATTCTTTTGGTAGACATTTTGAAGCTGGAAGAATTGTAAGAAATAAGCGTGGAGAGAAGGCTTATTTAATTAATACAAGTAGATATCTTCTTGGTAGTGGCATGTATTCTAAAACAACACCTTCTAACCACATGCCTAAAGTTTATGGTGCAATACCTACTGGAGCTTTGATATTTGACATGGAAGAAATTTCCAGCGAAGGGAAAATGTCCTATGTCACACATTTACTGGAAAGTATATTGAATGCTGCTAATGCTTATAAAAAAGTAAGAACTGAATATCACCACTCGTTAATTTGGAACCCATTTAAAAGCTTACTCAGATACATTGAATTCTTTGATATGGGAACCCCAAAACAGTTACTTAAAAAGAATGTAAATGAATGGCTTGGAACAAAACACGAATTAGCGTGGAAATCAGATAGGGTTAAGCAAGAGCATGTTCGTGAATTAAAACGTATTTTCCGGATTCTGTTAGATCATCAGAGCTTGGAGGTGATGGGAATAGTAAATGTAATCGTTGACGAGATTTGTGGAGATGGAACGTGGGCTGGTTATGTTACCAGATGTCAGAGATGGCGTGAGTCACAAGAAGTAAGAGAAGCCATCGCTATTGAGAGAGGACGGATTGAAAATGAAGCCAGAAAGAAAACTTTGGAAGAAAGAGTTCAGATGTGGAAGGCTGGTGAAATCAGAGAGTTGAATGCGTCTTGGAATTATACATCTAATGATGAACCGAATGTTTGGCTTCGTATCAAAAATGGAAAAATTGAAACAAGTAAGGGGGTTGAATTATCTCAGACTGAAGCCGAAAGGCTTTGGAAACGTATCAAGTCTTTCCATGATGGTGCTCAATTTCAACATGACTTAGCAAGAGACTCTTCTGGTCATAGTTGGGCGTTTAACAAATACCAAAACGATGTACTTACTGCCGGGTGTCATCGGATCGCATATAGTGAAATGGAAGAGATAGCAATGAAGTTAGGGTTTATGTAAAAAAGAGTTATGAGATCGAATTTTGAATTATGGAAGGAAGGTAAACTGTCTATGTTTATCGCGTCATTCACAATTAATGACGTTAGTGGATCGGATAGTATAACATATCAGGACACTGAGGCAAAGGAGTATTTATCCAAATTGTATGACGAGTTTGTTGGAAC
>ERZ832522.1385-NODE-1385-length-32614-cov-3.614792_pt1 | contig 32614 bp, 34 predicted proteins | sample MGYA00519951_ERZ832522 | MGnify/ENA primary metagenome ERZ832522 (study PRJEB31850, sample SAMEA3708728) | human gut metagenome | biome: human gut; feature: human-associated habitat; material: faeces | place: China | collected 2014 ... | reverse complement strand
TGGGGATGCTGCCTATCACAGCGTCAACATACTGCAAGAGACGGCGTTCGCTCGTGATGGTCTCTTTGCCAACTGAGCCGTTACTCCTGATGTCGATATAGCGTTCGGCATAACTTCCGAGCGGGGTCATGCATCGCCCCGGCTCGTTCTTGTTATCTCCTTGGCGTGCATATCCACGCTCTTCTTGCTTGCGCTCAAGCTCAGCGTTCTTCTCGTTCTCAAAAGACTCAATCTGAGACTTCAGGTCATCCTTCCTGTTGAGCGCGAACACGACACGGGTGAGTTTTTTCTTGTTATCGAAATAGGTGCGATACTCCTCCGGAATGCGAATGGTCAGCTCGTAGGCTGTAGTGCGCGAATCCGAACGCTTTCGGCGGGGAAGCCCCTTCTTCTTGCGGACTTCATCTATGTCATACGGTTTGTCGCACTTGAGCTTCTTCGTCCCCAATTTCATCGACCGCCTTCCGGTTCTTGTTGAGGTAGTTGAGAAGCCCGAGTTTCGGGACGCACCACTTGATACCGATCCTGCAGCCCTGGATATCGCCCCTGTTCAGGAGCTTCCTGATCTCTTGTCCGGTCGATCCGGTGAAGTCTGCGACCTGATCCGGGGTCATCATGTACGGATAAGATTCCAACATGAAAAGGTACAGACCGTCGGGGTCTGCATCTCTTAAGCGTCGCTCGTCGTACGGGACCTCTTCTATCTCATGCTCCATATCAGCCTCCTCTCGCCAAGGTGGCTTCCTGCCACAATCTTTTCCTTTGCTGAAATTTGAGACAACGATGCGAAAACGTCGATCGCATCGTTGACGTCTCGGACTAGATATGCCTCGCGCTTGCGAGGCGGATGCGCATTCGAGTATCAAGGTGCATGGCTAGGCGCACGTTTCCCAGATTGCATAAACGAAGCGCTGTGTCGCCTCTCGAACACTAGTGAGAAAAGGGCCAGGAACTGGAAATATTCACCATGCCAGTGAAATAAATCACCCTGAAGGGGAAACAATCGCAAGAGCATCTATATCGCCTTTAGCCTAATAAATGTACCTATTGGATTTATGAGAAGGATGCGTTAGGTAGACGAGGATGGAGCTAATCGAGCTAATATCGATAAGGATTGACGAAGTCCGCTCGCAATGCGGCCAAGACATCACCGAGCTGGCGAGGCGCGCGGGCATCAAGAACAAGACCCTCTGGAAGACCCTTCACGGAAACCGAGAGATGAAGGCAGATGAGCTTGTCGCTCTCTGCTACGTCCTCAAGCTCGACTTCAACCATTTCATCAACGAGAAGATCCAGGAAGACCTCGATGCCAGATGCTGGAAGGCGATTCGGGATCTGAGCACAAATCCGCATAGCTTCGAGCGTTGATTCTCCTGTCGATACACAAATCTATTCGGGATGGTTCTATGAGCGAAGGCAGCTCCAAACAAGAAAAGCGGCAAATCCTGCCCCAGGATTATTACGACTCAAGGCAAGTCATGGCGCTGTTGAAACTGAGCAAACAGAAATACTACGAGCTTGTCGAACGAGAAGAAGATCCGTTGCCGATGCGTATGTATGGATGGTCCACGAGAGGAGCGCTCGCGGAGCGCGGCGAGCTTATGGCTTGGTTCAAGCGAAATACGCGCTTGGCGCGCGATAGCAAGAAACCCAAGCAACTCTAGGTTCTCCAAAATGATGCAATGCATAGCGATTAATGTAACCGATCACACTATATTGCTTTGTGTGAGCAATTACATTACTATTGCAGTCATGTTGCCGACAGTAATGACATATGAACAAGCTGTAGAAGATGCAGGCTCCCCTTTCCTATTGAAGAAGAAGCTGGAATCCGGTGAGCTCTACAAACTCTCGCGCGGTGTGTATTCCAAGACAGAGCATCCAGATTCCTTGGTGCTCGCACACGTGCTCTATCCTGAAAGCGTTGTCACCATGGATAGTGCGCTCTATGCCCATGGTCTCACCGATGTGATCCCGGATAAGACCCATCTTGCTACGAGCAGAAGCGCTGTCAGAATCACGCGGCCGGGATACAGTCAATACTTCACGGCAGATAAGCTATTGAACCCAGGAGCCGTGGATGTCGAACACCAGGAAGGTCTCGTCCGCATGTATAACCGCGAGCGCATGCTCGTTGAAGTGATGCGACGCCAGGCTTCGCTGCCCCTCGACTACTACAAAGAGGTCATAGATTCTTATCGCAAGATTGCAGGCGATCTGGATATCGCACTCATTGAGGACTATATGAGCCTGTTCAAGAGGAATGATTACATGTTCGACATACTTCAGAGAGAGGTCTTGTAGATGAATAGTCTCGCAGACATCAGAGACTCCTATATTGATGATGGCCTCAGCTACGAGCAGGCACAGGCCAGGGCTGCACAGGATGCGATGCTCGACCTCATTGGCAAATCTGACCTTACGCGCAACGTATCTATAAAGGGCGGCGTTCTCATGCAGCACATATCTAACGACACGCGCCGTGCCACCACAGACTTCGATCTGGATTTTGTTCGCTACTCGATAGCCAACGATTCAATTGAACGATTCGTAGATTTACTTGATAGCGGATCATCGGACTTCTCAATCAAAATGACCGGGGAAATCGAACAGCTGAAACATCAGGACTATAGCGGCAAAAGAATACATGTTGTCATATCTGACATTCAAGGAAACTCGATTGAAACCAAAGTAGACATAGGCGTTCACAACCTCGTGTCTCCTGATCTCGACATAGTGTGCTTCGATATCGGAAAGCTTGACGATGCCATCACGTTCCTTGCCGACAGCAGTGAGCAAGTCGTAGCGGAGAAGCTCCGTTCTCTATTGCGCATCGGCGCTGCATCCACCCGATACAAAGACGTATTCGATATCTATTATCTGCTTCGTATAAAAGGCGTTCGAAATGAAGAGCTAAACAGCGCAATTCATGCCCTCGTCTTCGATGACGCCAAAATGCGCGAGAGCGATTACGAAGACATAGCCAAGAGGCTTTCCCGAGTATTTGCTGATCGCCGATTCAGTAGAGAGCTTTCGCGGGCGAAGAATAACTGGCTGGAGATGTCTCCTGATAAGGTTACAGCGGCTATCGTTGCCTACTTCTCATAATGGCTAGCAATACTATCCTTTAGAGCAGAATCCCTTGTAGAACCCTGCAGAACTTCAGAACACGCCTAACGTCAGCAGAGGATCCGCCTCCCCGCTATAAAGCAAATAAGCGGCGGGGAGATGCAGGTCGCCCGAAACACAACTAACTCGGACCCCTCAGGGCTTGGCTCGAAAGACATGCGCCCCGTCGCCATTGAATGACAGACAAGGAGCGCATCGTATGTTCAACCTCACACCGGCAACTCAAGAGGAGCACGATTCACTCGTCGAAAAGTGCCAGAAGAACGGGTGGCTCAAGCGAGGCGGATTCGATTGGCAAGATGATCCATGGCTCGAAGAGTACCCATACGACTTCTCTCGCGCTCCCTCTATCAAAGATCTCGCCGACTTCTTCTCAAACGGTAACTGGGCGATACGCCAAGGCGTGCTCTTCGGCGACCTAGCCTTCATCCAACAGGTCAACGGTGGTGACGAATGGTGGACGCTGAAGAGGTGCCCCGACGGGTCGTGGCTGGATTTCGAGAGCTACTCCATGAACTACATCCTGCCTGACATGAGCCGTTTCACGCAAGCTATCGCGAGCATGCAGCTGGCAACTCCGGACGAGTGCAAGCATCTTGAGTATTCGATTCCGAAGACTTCCCTCATATGGGAGGGAGAGGCGTTCCCCGATGATTCCAGCGGCTATGTCAGGGCACACGATGAGAACTTCGAGCTAGAAGTGGTCGCGAGCCGCATCGGGCGAGGCGTCTCCATGACCGCCCGAGAAGAGGTTCTCGAAAGCCTTGATTCCGAGAACTTCAGCACCTTGCTTGAGCAGATAAGGGCTGCGGTCGAGAGGGCGGACCGGTACGAAAAGGCCGTGATATCCACAGATACCCAAGGGTTGTCCGACAAAGCGAGACACGCCATCGTCGCATCTGAAAACCAAATGCGATCAGAACTTCCAGAACAGACGCATGAAAACGAGAGATAGATCAGGGGGGCAAACACTATGGCAAGTGATTATGGCGACGAAGCGGGAGAGAAGCTCTTCGACTGGATGCTCAGGATGGGCCAAGACGCAAGCCAAGACGCTATTCGGGCGAGCGCCGAAAAGCTCAAAAGCGCCATCAGAAACCTAAGGGGCCAGATTGACGAGCCCCGAGCAGAATCGGGATGCGAAGATGTGCGCGAGTACGCACGACTTAACCTCTCCGAATTCGAGGAGCTACCTGACTACGCAAGCCTGCGCGAAATCTTCGATGCCCGACTCGACGCTGCCGCGATCGAGCATGACATCGCAAACATCGATGGGCATGACCACCTTGTCTTCAAGGTGAAAGACGCACCCGAGGTTGACGAGGCTTTCAAGGCACTCGAACGCGATATCGATGCGGCATGCGAGCGAGCAGTGAATGAACGAGGGCACGACCTGAACGCGGAGCGCGATGCAGAACCCCTTGAGCAAAAGGCTTCCGCTGCCCGCGAGGCTAGCCATGCGTATCAGGCAGCGGGTAAGGTCGAACACGAGATGGAGCGTATCGAGGTGAAAGCCCGATGAGGCGAGAGCTTCTCGCCATCGGGCTCATATCCCTCGCACTGTTCATGCTTGGCAACATCTGCACGGGGCTCGTCATGGAGGCGGAAAATGCGCAGTTAGACCTTGCCTATGCCTTCATCAATCGATTATCGCAAGCTCGGGTACTCTATGCGGAACCCCTCCCGCTGAGCATCGGTGCGGCGTGTGCGTGTGCCGTATGGCTCGTATGGGTGCGATGGTGGGAACGGCGCGGAAGCTACCGCAAGGGCGAGGAGCACGGGAGCGCCCGCTGGGCCACGGCAAATGAGATGGTGGCCTTCTCTGACAGGGCAAACCCCGACAACAACATCATCCTCACGGCATCTGCGCGCAAGCGCCTGGAGGATACCGCGCACGACCAGAGGACGGAGACGAACAACAACGTCCTTGTCATCGGAGGGCCCGGTACCGGAAAGACGCGCTACTACGTGAAGCCCAACCTCATGCAGGCCAACGCGAGCTTCTTCATAACGGATCCCAAAGGTACGCTGATTCACGACATGGGATGGGTTCTCGAATGGCTGGGATATGAGATCAAGACGTTCGACACCGTGGATTTCTCGCGCTCCATGCACTTCAACCCCATCGCATACATCAAGGACGAGGCGGGGCTTTTGCGCTTTGTTGAATGCCTCATCAGGAACACCACCGCAGAAGGTGAGAGCGCGACAGACCCGTTCTGGGTGAATGCCGAGAAACTCCTCTACACAGCCCTTGTCGCATATCTCCTCGACCACTGTCCTGAGGAGGACAGGAACATACCCGGCCTCCTCTCCCTTCTTGCTTTGGCGGATGCCCACGAAGACGACGAAGGATACCTGAGCCCGCTCGACATGCTGTTCAAAGAGCTCGAAACGGGGCGTCGCCTCATGAAAGTGTCCGAAGGTCGCGCTTTCGATCCGAGTTCTCGTGCATTCACCACGGATACGGGCGACTGGGCGTGGGTCAAGGTGGCAGAGCCCGTACGACCCGAGGACGACTTCGCGCTGTCGAGTTACAAGCAGTTCAAGGTTGCAGCGGGCAAGACCCTCAAATCCATCATGATCTCGTGCAACGTCCGCATGAAGCCTTTCGATATCGCAGAGATGCGCGAGCTCCTCCGCTTTGACGAGATGGCCCTCGACCACATGGGAGATGCGAATGCGAAGGTCGCCGTATTCGCGTCGATGTCAGACACAGACTCTACCTTCGACTTCGTATTCGCGCTGCTCATGCAACAAGCGCTCGACACCCTTTGCGAGTGCGCGCTCAAACGCTTCGCGGGACGGCTCCCGAGATGCGTGCACTTCGTCTTCGACGAGTTCGCGAACATCGGCACCATACCCGACTTCGAAAGGATGATCACGGTCACCCGAAGCCGCAACATCGCCGTGTCCATGATCTGCCAGTCGCTCTCGCAGCTTGACGAGAACTATGGCGAGAACAACGCAGCGACGATCGTGAACGCTTGCGACACGATGCTCTACCTAGGCGGCAAGTCGGCAGACACAAACCAAAAGATCGCGGAGATGATCGGGAAACAGACGGTCGCAAATGTCTCTGTGAACGACTCTCGCGGGAACAACCCCACCTACACGCACAACTATGGCCTCATAGAGCGAGACCTCATGCAGGGCTCCGAGATCTCACGCATGCCCAAGGATGAGGCACTCGTGCTCATAAACGGGGCACAGGCGTTCAAGGACAAGAAGTACGTGCTTTCGTCGCATCCCCGCGCACTCCTGCTGGCAAGGGCCGAGAAATCCGGGCCCTTCGACTTCAAGCGGTACCGCGCCCGACGGGAAGGAGAGCTGATGGAGACCTGAAACGTGCGGCTGCGGCAAGGATCGGCGGATCCCCAAGACGCCTAGGTGATTCCACGCACCCGGACGCTGCCGCAGCCGAAAGACGCAAAGGAGCGCGCAAGCGCCCCTGCGAACCCAATTCTATCATCGGCGCGCAACCGACCTATTCCACATTCAGGGCGGTAGCGCGAAAGACGGCAAAGGAGGGCAAATGCTCGCAAACATCATCAGCCTTGTCTCTGGCTGTGTCACCTTCCTCGGCGGCTTTCTGGTCGTCTGGGGCGCGGTGTCGCTCGGACTCGCCATCAGGGAGCAGCAGGGAGGCTCCCAGATAGCCTCCGCCATATCTACCATAGCTGGCGGCGCGATCATCATCGCCGCAGCGGTCTACTTCGGGATGCTCGACACGTCCTGGCTCCCCGCCTAGGAAGGCGGTGAGCCATGTCGCTTCAGATCCCCATTCAGAAGGACATCGGCGAATACGAGGAGAAGATCGTCGGGAAGCTTTCCTTCCGCACCCTTGTGTGCGTAGCGGGAGGCTTCGGATCGGCGATCCTCGTGGCGACGATCTGCCATTTCTGGATCCGCATTGAGGTCGCCGATGCCGCGTTCCCCGTCATGTGCGCATCGATCCCGTTTTGGCTCGCCGGTTTTTGGCGTCCCTTCGGGATGCGCGCGGAAAGGTTCGCACCCCTTCTGTTTTCCCACCATCTGAAAGACCAGAGACTCCTCTATGAGAGCCCGGCACCGAAGCATCTGGCGCGCATCAAGCGCGGAGCACCAAGTCGCAGGGCGAAGAGGATGTCCAAACGCAAAGGAGCGGAGGCCAATGAGCCAACCAGAGAATACGAGGAAGCCAAAGAAAGAGATGAAAGAGGACAAGAAGAGGCTCAAGGATGAGAAAAGGCTCGCCAAGGCCCGAATCAGAACCGAACGCGCAGCAATGGCTAAGGCCAAGCGCGAGCGGAGTGGTTCCCAGGCAGGCCTCCTGCGGCAGCTCATCGGCATGTCCACCAAATCCGACCGTTCGAAGAAGGCTCACGAGGAGAAGCTGAAGCGACAGAAGAGGACAAGGGCGTCAGCGCGCGACATATCCTCCTACATCGGATACGACGCCATCTACAAGGATGGCATCGCACAGGTCGAGGAAGGCCTCTTCTCGCAGACGATCGAGTTCTCGGACATCTCCTACCAGTCGGCCCGCCGCGAGAACCAGCAGAACATCTTCACGGTGCTCTCCTCCCTCTACAACTACTTCGGGGCGGACTCGTGCGTCCAGCTCACGATAGCCAACGTTCCCATCCCCGAAGATGAGATCGGCAAGAAGCGCTTCTTTAAGGCGGCAGGTACCGACACGGAGAAGTACGCCAAGGAATACAACCAGATCCTCAACGACAAGATGCGAGAGGGCGTCTCCAACCTCACGCGCCATCGCTACCTCACCTACATGGTCGGTGCAAGCGACGTGTGGGAGGCCGTGCCGAAGCTCTCCCGCATCAGGGGTGATGTCACCGACACGCTCTCGCGCATACGCTGCGAGGCGCATGCCCTAAACGGCATCGAACGCTTGAGCGCGATCCACTCCCAGCTTCGTCCGAAGGCAGCGTTCACGTTCACATGGGACAAGGTGAATCCCTGCTCGAACACGAGGACGCGCGACCTGATCGCCCCCGCGCTCGTGGACTTCAAGCCCAACGGACGCTCAGACATCTTCAGGATCGACGAGACGTACGGCTGCGTGCTCTCCATCCGCACGTTCGGATCGATGCTTGAGGACCACTACCTCGCGAACATCATCGACCTTCCCATGCCCCTGTCGGTGAACCTGCACATCCAGCCCATCGCGCAATCGGATGCTCTCGCGCTTGTGAAACGACAGCTCGACTGGATGGATAAGGAGATAATCGACGAGCAGATGAGCGCCATGAAGAAGGGCTACGACTATACGATCCTGCCTCCGGAGCTACGCTACTCCAAGGAGGAGGCGGAGGAGCTCCTCGACTTCCTTCGAAACAAGAACGAGCGCCTCTTCACCTACACCGGCCTCATCTACACCTATGCCGATACTGTTGATGCGCTTGAGCGCCAGGTCGAGCAGATCATCTCCGTCGGGCAAGGAAACTCGCTCGGCATCGAGCCGCTTTACTATCGCCAGCGCCAGGCTCTGAACTCGGTGTTGCCGCTCGGCATGAACCACGTCGATGTCACCCGCTACCTCACAACCGGGCAGATCGCCATGCAGATGCCTTTCGCATCGTTAGAGCTCAACCAGGAGGGCGGGGGCTACTATGGGCAGTCGAAGCAGTCGGGCAACCTCGTCATCTGCAACCGCAAGAAGCTCGCGAGTCCCATGGGGTTCGTCTGCGGCAAGCCCGGTTCCGGGAAGTCCTTCTCTGTGAAACGCGAGATCACCAATACAGTGCTCGCCTATCCGGAGGATGAGATCATCATCTTCGACCCCGCTGGCGAGTACGGAAATCTCATCGAGGCCCTCGGCGGCGTGAACGTCCGGCTCGCGCCCGATGCGGACACCGCGCTCAACCCCTTCGATTTGGCCGATGTGGGGGGGCGCGCCGACGCCGCGCAGCTCGCCTTCAAGATCGATGCCTTCCTGGCCCTTTCGAGCGCGATGATGGCGGAGTCTTCCGAAGGCCTTCCCGAGGCGGACAAGTCGATCATCACAAGATGCGTCGAGGCGGCTTACGCGAGATGCTCAGGCGGCGAGGGAATGCCAACGCTTTCTGATTTCCACGAGATACTCGTCGAGCAACCTGAGGTGGAGGCGCGCGACATAGCCCTTCGCTACGAGCGATACGTCACTGGTGCGCTCTCCTTCTTCAACCGCCAGTCCAACGTCGGCTTCCACAACCGCATCACCAACATAGACCTTCACGACCTCTCCACCAACATGCGCGTGTTCGGCATGCTCACCGCGTTAGAGGCCGTGCGCAACCGGATGTATGCGAACTTCGAGCGGGGTGTTACCACCTGGCTCTACATCGATGAAGTCCAGTCGCTCTTCGGCCACCCCACCATCATCGATTACTTCGCGAAGTTCTGGGCGGAAGGGAGGAAGTTTAACTTGATTTGCACCGGCATCTCCCAGAACACCTCGCACATGCTCACCCACGAGCGCGCCCGCACCATGGTTCTGAACTCGGACTTCATGCTGCTTCACAAGCAGGCGAGCCAGGACCTCGCCGCGTGGGCGGAGATGCTGTCGCTCTCCAGTGCCGAGCGTGAGTACATCGACGAGTCTATCAAGGCTGGAGAGGGTCTTCTCGTCGCGGGAGGGGCGCGCGTGCCCATCCGTGACGACTTCCCCAAAGGCGCTCTCTACGACCTCTGGAACACCAAACCTGAGGAGATCGCGCAGCTGAAGCGAGCTCATGTCTTCGAGAAGAACGCGAAGAGGAGCAAGAACTAAATGGATCCGAGAAGCCTCGACAACACGAGCGCCTCGATCTCGGATATCGTCACCGCCGATAAGCTCGATGCCGTGAGCGCAGGGATCGTGAAGGACGACGAGAGCCAAAGCCTCTCTACCCTAAGCGAGAAACAGTCCGCGCTTGGCACGAGGGCAACGAGCAAGGCAAGCCCCTCCAAGAAACACATCCGCACATCGGCGGATACGGGCACAGCAAATGCAGATTCAGATGGCGCATCAGGTGCTGGGGATGCATCCGCAAGATCCCAGATGGCCAACACTTCAAGCGAACGACTCAAGGTTCGCCAGGTGCTGGAGCGCCAGGCAATATCCGAACTCGACGACACCGACGAGTTCGAGGGGGTGGGTAACGCCTACGACACCGGGCGAGGCGCAAAGCGGGCGATCGCAGCCATGCGGGATAGGAAGGCGAAAGGGGCCCACTCCGCCTCAGGCGGTTCCAAGGGGTCGGGCGCGAGCGCAAAAGCCACAAAGAGCACGAGCGCCCAAGGCGCGAAGAAGGCGAAAGCGGCAAGCGTCAACGGGGTTAGCCAGGCGCAAGCGAGCCACGCCGCCCAAGCGGCGGGGGCCGCCACGAAGACGGCCGTCTCATCGTCCGGCAACGCAGCCATCGCTGGCACGGTCGGCGGAAGCGGGATTGCCGCAGGCGGTGGGGTGCTCTGCGGGGTCATCGCCTTCGTACTCGTCGCGCTCGTCATAGGCCAGATAATCTCGGCCTTGTTCGGATTCTGGGACGCAGAAGACAAGAAGCGCTCCATGGAGGGGCTTCCGCCCTACATCACCTATGAGATGGTCGAGGAAGCCATTCGTTGCCAGGAGGAATTCGGTCACCCCGCTGGGTGCACCATCGCGCAGATCATCTGCGAGTCGGGACAGGGTGAGACCATGAGCCAGCTCGCGACGCGCGACCACAACCTATTCGGAATGAAATGGGCGTCGTCTTTTGCATCGGCACCGGAAGTCGTCGGAAAGGCGGGATGGACGACCCAAGAGGAGTACACACCCGGCACCTTCACCACCATAACGGCGTACTTCACGGTGTTCAAAGGAGATGTGGAGTGCATTCGCTTCAGAAGCCGCGTGTTCCTGCAGGCATCCCACTACCGCAACAACGCCCTCATCCAACAGGCCATCGCAGAGCGCTCCTCCGACAAGATGGCAGAGGGGCTCAAGGACGCGGGATGGGCAACGAGCTCGGCCTACGTGGACTCCCTCAAGTCCGCCATGGATACCTACAACCTGCGCCGCTTCGACTCGATGAGCGTGGAGGATCTTGAAAGCGGGGCGCTCTCGGCAGACGCGGTCATCGCCGCCGCCTACAGCCAGCTAGGCGTGCCCTACGTATGGGGCGGAACGACGCCGGGCGTGGGTCTCGACTGCTCTGGGCTCACCCAGTACTGCTACCGGCAGGCGGGCATTGCCATCCCACGAAACTCTGAGGATCAGGCAGCGTTCGGTCGCAAGGTGCCGGTGTCAGAGGCATCGCCCGGCGACATCCTCTGGAGGCCCGGGCACGTGGCCATCTACATCGGGGACGACCGCTACATCCACGAGCCGCACTCGGGTGCGGCCTGCACGATTGCAAGCGGCGCATCGCACTTCGTGAGCGCCATCAAGATCAGATAGGAAGGACGAAACATGACCAGAAAGAACAAGCTCATGCTCGCTGCGGCCATCGTGGCCGCGGTGCTCCTCGTGGGCTCGGGCGTAGCCAGATGCACGCTCGCCCAAAATGGGACGACCGAAGGCCGAATTGCTGTCGAATCAGCAGAGGAGGCAGCAGTAGAGAACCCTCAGTCCGAAACCGATATTGCAGATGGCGAAGCGAACTCTGGCATCGAATCGCTCGTCGGAGCCTCGTGGGTTGGCGTGGACGACGCAACGCGCTCGCTTTCCATCGTCAAGGGAGCTTTCGTCGAGACCAAGGACGGCGGCACGGAGGTGACCTACTGGACGCTTGACGATGAGGAGCTGCTTTCCTCCGGCATAGAGGCCACCGTGCTTGCCTCGAAGTCAATGACCGATGCCGCGAGCCCTGTTCTCGTCTCTGTTAGCAGCGACGGCGCAGATACCGTGCTTAGATCGGACGCCCTCGCCTGCGCATACAGGCAGGTGCAGGTCGGGGACAGGTCGCTTAGCTTCACCGGCGTCACCTCCAAGCTCGAAGAGGCGATGGGGATCGACGCCGCGAAGATCGAGGCCGCCGTCTCGGCGCGTGCAGCAGCTGTATCCCCGAGCGCGACCCGCGCCATCTGGGATGCGGAGGCGTGGATAGACTATGCCAACAACGCGGCTACGACAACGTTCACGCTCGACGATGGGGCATCGACCATGATCTCGGTAACGCGCTCATCCGATGGCACGATCGAGGCGCTCTGATAGAGATGGGCAAAGTCAAAAGCCTCGTCTCGAACAGACGATTCTTAGTGGCGTTCGCAGCCACTTTCATGCTGCTCTCCACGCTGTTTATTCCCACGCAGCTCGCTTGGGGCTCGATCGCGGACGACATCAACGCATGGCTCTGCGGAGTGCTCCGCGACTGGTGCAACTGGATCTTCGCGGCTCAGACCGACGTGATGCGCTCACTTGGCGCTAACGGCGTGCTCTCGGCACCATTCGAGACCATGCTCGCCAGCGCAGGAGAAGTGTCCATGTACGACATCGCCAGAGGCGTCTGGCAGGTGGCGGTGCTGCCCATCGGCTGCGGCGTGCTCGGGCTCGTGTTCACCTTGAAGCTCATCGAGATATCACAGCGCATGGACGGCAACCAATCCTTCCCGGGCGTGAAGGAGGTGGTGTTCCTCCTCGTGTTCTTCGCGGTATTCCTTTTCCTGATCCAGCACTCCTTCGACCTCATGGCGGCCATCTACGAGGTCATAGGTCTTGCGATAGACCGTGTGGAGGGCCTCTTCGGCACTGGCGGCGCACTGGACATGACGGCGGTCTCGATCGTAACGGGTGATGACGATCTCTCAGCACTGCTCGCGCTGCTCGTCGTGGCGGTCATCAGCTGGCTTGTCGTGCTCGTCGCATACATCGTGGCGCTCGTCGTCTGCTGGGCGCGCGCGATACAGCTTTACGTCATGGCGGCGTTCTCCCCGATTCCGCTGGCATTTCTTGGTTTCGACCAGACGCGCCAGATCGGGCTCGGGTACCTGAAGAGCTTCGGTGCCGTCTGCATCGCAGGGCTCATCATCCTGATCCTGCTCATCAGCTTCCCCGTGATCCTAGGCGGCATCGTCGCCGTGAACCCGGGAACCGGAACGCCCATAGACGCGATAGCGAATGGGCTCACCTACGCGCTCCAGTACCTCGCCATGTGCATCCTCCTCGTGTTGTCGCTCGTGAAGAGCGGAGCCTGGGCACGAGACATCGTGAGCGGGTTCTAGGTGCATGCCAGCAAGAGAGGAGGTGGTGCCTATGGGCTAATGGGGCACCCACAGGGGCATTCCACCAATCGACCCCAAGAAGACACAAGACGCAAAGGAGAAAGCAAAATGGACGACAAGAAAAACGTCTACATCACCCTGCACAAGAACTTCGTGCACGAAGGCATCGAGTACGAGGACAGAAAGACCGGCGAGACCAAGACCTTTAACTCGGTGACGCTGCCCAAGGGCACCGTGGTCAACGGACAAGATGTGAGCTACAGCCAGTTCAGCCCCCTCTTCGTGAACCCGTCCCGATTCAAGGGCGAGAACTACCGAGACATCCCCCTTCTGGCCGAGAAGGAGGTATGGCTGAAGAAGAGTGTGCTGGAGCCGGACGGCAGCCCCACCCTCGACGAGGATGGCAAGCAGGTGCGCGAGGTCATAAAGGTGATGCCCGCTGCGCTCAAGGAGGGCATCGACAAGGGAAGGGCGGCCTACCTCGCATCGCTCGACGACAAGGCCAAGGAGGCACGTGAGGCATCGGCCAATCAGACCCGCGAGGCCCGACAGGCCGAGCCCGTCTCCCGATAGGCGGTGCGACATGGAAGTTACGACGACTGGCACTTCCGGCTCGAAGGCCCTGCGCTGCCTGCTCGCAGCGCTTATCGCCCTGAGCTCGGTCATAGGCTCTCTTGCGGTCACGGGGCAAAGCGCATTCGCCGCAGAGACCGCCTCGTTGAGCATCGGGGGCAAGATCCCCTACGCGGGATACACGACCACATGGATGTACGCCGATGGCGAGATGGCCTATTGCGGGAACCCCTCTGCGGCAACGCCGCCTTCAGGCACCTACACCAAAAGCGCTATAAGCTCGGCATCGGGCCGCGATGCGGAGACCATAGCGGACCTCTGGTTCAGCTACGGTAGCCCGGGATTCGATGCGAGCCTCTGGCCAAGCACGTGGTATGACGGCACCGCCATGACGGATGCTCGCTATGCGGCGCTCGCGCACATCCTGCTCTCAGACACGTTCTCCAGCAACGGCAGCTACGCGCTCTACGGGTGCAACGAGTCCTTCAAGGAATGGTGCCGCTACAACGTTATCGGCTTCGACTCGTCGGGCACGATGTGCAACGACGATGCGACCGGTCGCAAGATCTCGCGCATGCAGGGCGAGGTCCCCTCGAACTTCGAGGCGTTCATGCTCTACACGGGCGCGGGAAACCAGCTGATCCTCTCGTTCAAGTACACCCCCTATGGCAAGATCGACCTTCTGAAGGTCACTGCCAACGAGGAGATGTGCGGGGGCAATCCGCTCTACTCCGTGGAGGGCGCGGTGTACACCGTGTACCGCAACTCGGGGCTCACGGATGTCACGGGCTCCATCACGACCGACGAGGATGGCTACGGCATACTGGAGGAGCTTGAGCCGGGCAGCTACTGGGTGCGCGAGACCAAACAGGCTCCGGGACATGCGCTCGACTCGACCGTGTATCCGGTCGAGGTGAGGTCGGACGAGACCACGCGGGTGAATGGACAGACCGTATCCGACATCCCGCAGTCAGACCCCGTGGGAATGCTCGTCGGCAAGGTTGACGCCGATACCAACGAGAGCGAGCCCGAAGGTGATGCGACGCTCGAAGGCGCGCTCTTCACCGCCCGTTACTACGCGGGCGACTATGCTGACGCGGCATCGGCCGAGGCGTCCGGCGCGCCTGCGCGCACCTGGGTGTTCGAGACGGATGCCGATGGATTCGCCTACCTGGCTGACGAGTACAAGCACTCGGGAGATCCCCTCTACTACCAAACTAACGGCGACGCATCTATCCCGCTCGGCACCGTGCTCATCCAAGAGACAAGGGCTCCGCAGGGCTACAACCTCGACGATGGGCACGGCGGGGATCCAAAGGTGTTCTGCGTGCGCATCACGCAAGACGACGCGGTCGGCGAGTCCGTCTACACCTACAACTCGCCCAAGGTGCCCGACACCGTGAAACGCGGCGACTTCCGATTGGTCAAGGAAGTGCCTGTCGAGATCTACGACTCTCCTAACGGCGACATGCCCCAGGAGGTCAAGCGCATTCTCGTGCCCGGCGTGAAGTTCGAGCTCTACAACGACTCCGAGGAGGCCGTTCTCTCGCCCGAGACCGGCAAGCTCGTCGAGCCCGGCAACCGCGTGTGCACCATCACGGTCGACGAGAACGGGCTCGCCACCACCAAGGACGGCAACGCCGACGTGAACGGCTGGTCCAAGCCCGCCGATTGGACGGGAGCGCTCGCATACGGGACCTACCGAGTCCACGAGGTGATCCCGCAAGACGTGGCGGACGCCTTCAAGGCCGAATGGGGAAAGACGCTTCTTCCCGTGGAGGACTGGAAGACCACCATCCGCGAGGAGGGCGAATACGAACCTCCCGCACTCGTGAACGATCACATCCCCCAGACGCCTCTCAAGGTGGTGAAGGTGGACGCCGAGACCGGCAAGCAGGTGCCGCTCCCCGTGAGCTTCCAGCTTGAGGACGCAAGCGGCAACCTCGTCACCTACACATCCCACTACCCCGCAACTGAGACAATCGACACCTGGATTGCCAACGAGCGCGGCGAGCTGACGCTGCCGATGCTGCTCGAAGAGGGCGACTACACGATCAAAGAGGTGCAAGCGCCCTATGGCTACGTCAAGGAGCTTGAGGGCAAGGCGTTCCACGTGAACACAGACTACAACGGGTGGGACGACCCGCTCGTGATCGAGTTTTCCAACATGCCCCAGAAGGCGACCATCACCGTCGCCAAGTCCGACTCCTGGACGGGAGAGGCCGTGGATGAGTCCGTCTACATCGTGAAGGCGGCGGAGACCATCCAGACACCCGACGGCACCGTCCGTGCGCACGAGGGTGAGATCGTGGCCACTCTCACCACGGGCGAGGACGGCAAGGCGACCACGCCCGAGCTCTACCTCGGCACCTACACGGTATACGAGGCCAAGGCAAAGGACGGCTACGCGCTCGACGTCGTCGAGAAGACCGTGGCTCTCGAATACGCGGGCCAGGAGGTCGCCGTCTACGACCACGAGGAGGCAGTGACCGACACTCCCACCAATCCTGAGATCAAGAAGGTAGACGCGCGCAATCCCGAAACCCCCGTCGCCGGAGCCGTGTTCCACGTCTGGAACGACGAGGGTACCTTCGATGCGGAGATGACGACCGACGAGAACGGGACCATCTCGCTCGCCTACGCGAAGCACGGAAGCTACCACGTCCAAGAGGTGGCGGCCCCCGAGGGCTACGCGATTACCGACCTCGACGATGAAGGAAACCCGACCATCACCGACTTCACGGTGAACGACCAGGGAATGATCGAGTGGGACGAGAGCGGTGCCATGGCGCAGGCACACGAGTTCACGCTTGAGAACATGCCCAAGACCATGAAGACGACCGCCACGGACTCAGAGAGCGGAACCCATGAGGGGCAAGCTCGCGAAGAGCTCACCATCGTGGACACCATCGCCTATACGGGCCTCATCCCGGGCGACGAGTACACCGTGAGCGGGATCCTCATGGACAAGGCAACAGGCGATCCCGCACTCGACGATGCGGGCAGCGAGATCACGGCGTCCACCACGTTCACAGCAGAGGAGTCGTGCGGCACAGTGAATGTCACCTTCACCTTCGCCGGTGCGAGCCTCGCAGGCAAGTCGCTCGTCGCGTTCGAGACGATGGAGTTCGAGGGTGCGGAGTACATGGTCCATGCCGACATCGGCGACGTGGAGCAGACGGTGGCCATCGTGGACATCGCCACCCAGGCGCGCGACGCCGAGACCGGCACGAACGTCGGCACCATCGGCGAGCATGTGAAGCTCATCGACACGATTTCCTACACAGAACTTACTCCGGGTAACACCTACAAGCTGTTCACTATGCTCATGGACAAGGCGACCGGAAACCCGCTCATGGGCGATGACGGCCTGCCTGTCGTGGGAACGACCGAGTTCGTGCCAGAGACCCCGGACGGCACCATCGACGTCGAGGTCGAGATCGACACGCGCGAGCTCGCAGGACGCGACATCGTGTTCTTCGAGAAGCTCTCAGACGCGCAGGAGAACATCGTCGCCACCCACGAGGACATAAACGATGACGGCCAAACCGTGAGCTTCCCAGAGCCCGAGCCCGTGCCCGAGCCCGAGAACCCTGGGAAGGGATATCCGAAGACCGGGGCATTCGCCGAGGTCGATCCCGTCACGGCCAGTGTCGCGGTGATCCTGCTCTGCGGCATCGCCGGTGCGACCTATGCCTACGTCCGCCGCTCCCGCAAGCAGACCGACGCCATCGAAAAGATGGAGGAGGAAGCGCTGACTACAGTCGACGAGGACTAAGACCAGCTCTGGCGAAAGCGACAGGAACCTTAGCTGAGAGCTAAGGATGGCAGGGTGGGGCGCTCGCCGGGCGTCTCACCCTTTTTCGAAACAAGGAGCATAAGATGAAGAGAATCAGAAAGGCGGCAAGGATCACGGGCGTAATCGTAGCAGCCATACTCACGGCACTCGTCGTCACCGTTCTCTGTACGCCAGAAGAGGAATGCATCGAGTTTGCAGAGATGGTCGATAGCCTGAGCGGTCAGAAAGAACTAGAGAGACAGATTGATTGGAACAGCCTCCCTGAAGAGGTCGTCGCTTGGATCGAGGTGCCCGGTACGAGCATAGACGAACCGATCGTGCAGGCCACGCCCGATGCCCCGAATGCTTACCTCTACAGGGACGTGTTCGACCAAGGAGCGTATGGGACGCCCTACATAGATTGCGATTGCTCGATAGATTCGAGGCTCGTCATGGTCTATGGCCACCACATGTCCGACGGGACGGCGTTCGCCGAGTTCGCCGACTTCGTCGACGAGGGGTTCGCCCGGGAACACAGCCGTATTATTGTCTACAAGCGAAGCGGCGAGGCGCTTGAGCTTGAGGTCTGCGCGGTAGACATCGTGAACGCCAGCCGAGAGAGGCTGGTGATCAATCAAGAAGAGAGCTTTGAAAAGATAGTAGGAGCAGCAGACTTGCATCTTTCAGATCCGGCAGAGGCAGAGCAGCTTTTCGCTTTCACCACCTGCTCCTATCAAACCTGGAATTCTCGGACGATAATATATGCGCATCACGCTTAGGCGGGCACAAAGGTACCGATAAAAGCCAGCCCAACGAGCGCGGCGATCGCTATGGCAAAAACTCTTATTACGTACCTCAAATTCGGGGCAAGCCTTAAATCCTTGACTAGGGATTTCGCGGATACACAGACATGCGCCGCCAAAGCAACATCCAACGTCAGCACGATTACGAACCACAGGCGAGTTTCAAAAATCGTCAAGACATGCGCCGCACACACAACTCCGACAAGAACACCGCTGATCCATTTCTTCAGCTGGTGCGCCTTCTTCTTTGCGCTAGGCGGCCTTACCTCGTCGTGGAGCATATGCCTTGTGGTGCCGATACTCAGCGCCACGTGAAGCACGGCTATACAAACACCAACCCAAACGACCCAGCTCGCCTCTCCCGAAACCGCGCCCCAGCAGAAGAGCGCCCCCATGACCGCGTGGGCGGAGAATACCGCCAGCAGCAGCAAGGATGCTATCCCGTTGGCACGCCTGAGCATCTATTCAGCGTCCTATAGAGAACGCAGCAGCTTCACGAACTGCGAGACGTAGGAGGTCTCGTTGTCGAACCACGCCGCGACCTCCACAAGATAGCCATCGTCGAGCGGTGACACCTTTGTCTGGGTAGCGTCGAATATGGAGTAGAGGTCAGTTCCAGCGATGTCGGAGGACACTAACTCCTCGTCGGTGTAGCCGAACATCCAGCTCTCCTGCCCGTGCATGAGCTCGTTCAGCTCCTCGGCATCGAGAGACCCTTCGCCGCCATAGGAGATGACGGCATATAGAGTGATGAGACTCCCCCTCGTGACCGGTATCCTGATAGCGTAGCCAGAAAGCTTCCCCTGAAGCTCGGGTAGCACGAGTCCCACCGCCTTGGCGAACGCGGCTGTGGTGGGGATGATGTTCTCGGATGCCGTGCGCGAACGGCGCAGGTTGCCCTTGCTCTGCGCGTCGTCCAGCGTCATCTGAGACGGCGTGAGCGCATGGATGGTGGTGGCGATGCCCTGCTGGATGGGAGCCACGTCGTTCAATGCCTTCGCGAATGGCGCAAGGCCCACGGTCGAGCACGATGCGGCGGACACGATATCGTCAGAATCGGTCAGGATGGACTCGTTTATCCCATACACTATGGTCGGCACGTCGCTTCCCGCAGCGGCGGAGATGAGCACCTTATTCGCGCCTGCGTCGATATGCGCCTGCGCCTTCGCACGCGAGCAGTAAGCCCCGCTGCATTCGAGCACCAAGTCGACCCCAAGCTCGCTCCAGGGCAGTGCGGAGGCATCCGCCTCGCGAAACGCCTTGACGGCCTTATCCCCGATCATGAGAACACTTGCGTTCTCGTCGAAGGATACGCTCGTCCCCAAGGCTCCGTACTCGGTGCTGTGCGCAAGCAAGTAGGCGATCGTCTCCATGGATGCGATGTCGTTCACGGCCACGAGCTCCACGTCCTCGCACCCCAGAAGCGAGCGCACCACAAGTCGGCCTATGCGTCCCATCCCGTTCACAGCAACACGTTTCATGTGCATTCTCCTATCCTGGGTTTCCGGTGATGAAGCATACGAGGTTGATGATCTGAGGGAAGAGCGCCATCACCACGGCGGCGCGTACCACCTGCATAATCACCACGTCCGTGTTCTTCACATGGAGGTCCTCCATGATGAGCGCCATGTCGGATGCGCCTGCGGGGGACGCCATGAGCATCCCCTCCTTGCGCCCATAGCCGAACAGCCTGCTCTCAAGCTTACCGGCGGCAAAGCAGTTCAGCGTGTAGCCTGCGATGAGGATGAGCGCAGGCACGATCAGGTCGGGCAGCCCCGCGAACCCCTCTGCCGTGAGCAGCGTTCCCAAGTAACATCCGGCGAGAAGCTGGCATCCCTTCTTCACGACCTTGGGAATGAATGCGAAGTCGAAGGCGAGCTTCAGGACGGACACGGCAACGATGGAGGCCGTGAAGGTAAGGCCGGGAATGCCGCTCGCCTTGCCGAGGGCACCGGCTATCACGGCCACGGCCAAGGCCGTTGCTGTGGATGCGGCGGATTTCTGCTTCGACTTCACGCGCTTGGCATCCTCTCCAAGCGCCGCATCGCCTGGGTCGGGGTGTCCCTGCCTCGTGCGCAGCCGGTCGAATGCCTCGATCATGATGGGGAACACGCCGATGCCGAGCACCTGGCGGATGAGCTGCATGATGGTCACGTCCGGCGCGTTCGCGCCCATGGCGGCGGCAACGATGGGCGTGTCGTTGATACCGCCTGGCACCGCGCACATGAGCGACGTGACAAGACTCAGGGGTGATGTCGCCCATATGAGGAATCCCACGACCAGGTTCAGCAGAAGGAAGATCGCGAGCAGAAGCACCATCGGCTTCAGGAAGCCGCGCAGCCGCACAAGGTCGCTGCGCTCAAGTGAGCACCCCACGAACGCCCCCGCCACCATCTGCACGAGCGTGCGCGTCTCGGTGGGAAGCCAAGCCTCGCCGGTGGCTATGCTCAGCACCGACACGCCGAAGAAGGCACCTATCATGAACCCTGCGGGCACCCTGAGCCTCTTCGCGATGAGCCCGCAGGGGATGCCCACCGCAATGGTCAATGCCGCGCATATGATCAGATGCTCGTCCACTTACGCTCCTGTCTGTTAATGCTTGGGCGAGTATAATGCTGAACGGTTTTCGACGTTACGAACAACGAAAGCATGAAACGAGCTATATACTGTTACGTATCGTTTCGGCCGTTTTCGCATAAGGAGCAATGGATGAACCAGGACGAAGCATTGACCGCGGAGGAGGTTGCCAAACTGCTCAAGGTGAGCCGAGGCACGGTCTACTCCCTAAAGGACAAGGGCGAGCTTTCTTCGTTCCTGGTCGGTCGAAAGCTGCGCTTCACCAGAAAGGCCGTGCAGGCCTACATCGAGCGCAACCAGCCGGAGAGCGAGAATCAGGTGCAGGCAGTGCCGATCGCCACCACCGCACACCAGTCCGACAGCTTCGTCATCTGCGGGCAGGACATCATCTTGGACGCACTCTCGAACTACATGAACCAGGCGGGCGTCCCGAGCCTGCGCTCCTACGTGGGAAGCTACGACGCGCTCACCTCCCTCTACAAGGACGAAGTGCAGCTTGCATCGTCGCATCTATGGGATGGCGAGACGAACACGTACAACGTGCCCTTCGTGAGAAGGCTCCTCCCGGGCGTCCCCGCAGTGGTCGTGAACCTCACCTACCGAACGCAGGGGTTCTACGTCGCCAAGGGAAACCCGCTCGGCATCAAGACGTGGAACGACCTCGCGAAGCCCGGGATACGCATCGTGAACCGCGAGAAGGGGGCAGGCTCGCGCATCCTTCTCGACGAGCACCTGCGCATGGCGGGGATCGACCCGCAGGAGGTGGAGGGTTACGCTAACGAGGTTCAGTCCCATATCGCCGTGGCAAGCACCGTCGCGCGCGGGCGGGCGGATGTCGCCGTCGGCAGCGAGAAAATAGCGCGCCAGGTGGACGGCATCGACTTCGTGCCGTTGCAGAAGGAACGCTACGACCTCGTGTTCAAGAAGAAGGACATCGACTCAAGACCGATGCGCACACTCATGGGTATCCTCGAAACCGGAATCCTGAAGGAGGAGTTCTCGTCCCTCGGCGGCTACGATACCTCCGACATGGGCAAGATCATGTGGATGGGATGAAGTAGCTAAATCGCACGCAAGAACCCCTCAATGCTTTCGAGCATGGATCTGTCTATCGAGTAATGCATCCATCTCCCTTGCTTCCTCGCCTTGACCAGCCCTGCGTCTTTCAGCAGCTTCATGTGGTGGGAAAGGGTGGGCTGCGCGATGTCCAATTCGTCTAGGATACGACATGCACAAATCTCGCCTTGCCCTGCGACCAGCTCGACGATTCGCAAGCGGTTCTCATCGCCAAGGGCCTTGAATGCGCGCGCTGCTTCTTCTGTGTTCATCATGGATCTCCGTGGTTCATACCTATTGATAGATTTAAATATATTCCATCATCTACTGCTTTCGGTCAAGGTTCAGGGAATTGGAATCTCGTCCACGACCGAGTCTGGCGCTCCCGTACCACCTCTTCTCAAGTCCCAGGGACGCGTTCACGAGAAGGATGTGCGCAGGGACCTCGATGAGGGGGCCGACCACGGCAGCGAACGCCTCTCCCGATGCCAGCCCGAACGTCGCCGCGGCGACGGCGATGGTCAGCTCGAAGTTGTTGCCCGTGGCCGTGAAGGCGATGGACGCCATGCGCGGGTAGTCCGCTCCCAGCTTGTGGGCCAGCCAAGCGCTCGCGAAGAACGTGACGGCGAAGTAGACGACGAGAGGTAACGCAATGCGCAGCACGTCAAGCGGCAACTGCGCAATCGTATCGCCCTTCAGCGAGAACATGACGACGATGGTGAACAACAGGGCGACGGGCGTGATCTTCGATATTTTCGGAACCACCCTCTTTTCAAAGTATTCCTCCCCTCTAGTGCGCGCGAAAAAGCCGCGCGTGATAGCTCCCGCCACAAGCGGGATGCCGAGGTAGACGAGCACGCTCTGGGCGATCTCCCACATGGACACATCGACCATGGCCGCCTGAACCCCGAACGCGGGCGCTGCCACGGCCAGAAAGAACCAAGCCATGGGACCGTACAAGAGGACCTGGAATACGGCGTTCACCGCCACGAGCCCGGCCGCGTAGTTGTTGTCGCCTCCCGCGAGCTCGTTCCAAACGAGCACCATCGCGATGCATCGGGCGAGCCCGATCATGATGATGCCGCTCATGTAGGCGGGGGCGTCGTTCAGGAAGATGAGCGCGAGGGCGAACATGAGGATGGGGCAAGCCACCCAGTTGAGCAGAAGGGAGAGGGCAAGGAGCCTCTTGTCCCTAAAGACCTCCGGCATCTTCGAGTACTGGACCTTCGCCAAGGGCGAGTACATCATGAGGATGAGCCCGGCGGCGATGGGGATGTTCGTTGTCCCGACGCTCATGGAGTCGAGCGCGGCGGAGACGCCCGGGAAGGCAGTTCCGATGCCGACGCCTGTCGCCATTGCCAGGAATATCCAAAGCGTAAGCAGGCGGTCGAACGCTCCGAGCCTCGCCACCGTGCCTTTTCCCTTGGATGCCATACCGTCTCCTTCTAAAGGGCTGTGTAGATGAGGTAGATTCCGATGAGCGCTATTACGGCCCCCATCACGTATTTCAAGACATTGGAGAGCCGACCGTAACGCTTACTTTCCGAGAGCGACCTCACGAAACCTGTGGAGGTCCCGGCAATCACCGCGAGGATGCTATGGCCGACAGAGTACGCGACGAGCATGACCGCGCTCCAAGCAATACTCCCGCTTGAGGCCACCACTGCGAGCAGAGCTATGAGCACGGGCGTGGAGCACGGAGAGGCGAAGATGCCAGCGAGCACGCCGGTGACGAGCGCCCCCGCGTAGCCCCGCCTCGTGTTCTTGGAGGTGAGGTACGTCGAGGGGATTATCTCGATGATTCCGCACACTTGAAGCGCCATGGCGAGCATGAGGACGCCCAAGACGATGTAGAGCCAGCCTCCTCCGCTTCCGAGCAGGCTGCCCGCCGCCGTCGCCACGATGCCGAGTGCGCAGAACGCCACCGCCGTGCCCAACGCGAAGACAAGCGAGAGCTTGAGCGACTGCGATGTTCCTTTCTGCTCGACCCCTCCCACATAGGCGATGGCGAGCGACGCACCGGACAGCGAGCAGGGCGTGAAGGAGGTGAGCACGCCTCCCGCGAAAGCAGCCAAAGGCGCAAACCAGGCGCTTTCGGCGATGAAGGCTGCTATCCAGCTTATGGCTGCATCCATCGGCTACACCCCCATGTCCGAGAGAATCGCATCCATCTGCTCCTGGGTGAGAGCGCCCTGATGGGTAGTGAAGGCGAGGTTGCCCGAGTCGTCCGCGTACTGCGAGAACTGCAGCCCGTATTTAGCTGCAAGTCTCTCGGAAGGCTCGTAGGGCTTTCCGCCGGGCATCATGAGCACCTGCGTCGGGATCACCTGCACGGGAAATCCTGCGGCCGCATCGGGGTGTTTCCATACGTCCACGAACTTGACGATGGCGCGACCCCGCATCTCCTCGTTGGACCTCTTGAGCACGGGGGCCATCTGCTTGCAGGGGACGCAGCTGTCGGACCCGAAATCGACGATGGCCGGAACATCCGCCTCGGCTATGGCGCCCATGTCCACCGACTTGGCGCTAAGGTCCCAGAGCTCCGAAGAGGATGCGGCTACCGCGGTGTCCTCGCCCGCAGGTTCAGCGTCCGCACCTGGCTCGACCAGCCCTTTCACGCCCCATAGCCCTGCTATTACGACCAGGATTGCGACGGCAGCGATGAGGATCGGACGAGCCTTCCTTTGGGAAGCGCCTCCTCTTACCGGCTTGCCAGGGGGCGTCCCCCCGCGCTTGCTGCTCTTCTGCTTCTTGCTCACTCGCACCCCTTTCCTCTATGCTGTCGAACTGTTATAGCAGCTCGGCGATCTCTTCCGGCGCGAGCACCTTTCCCTGCGAGACGACCTTCCCGTTCACGAGCAGCGCGGGCGTGGACATGATTCCTGCCTCGGCTATCGCGACCGGGTCTGTGACGTACTCGACGCCCACCGAGCCGTCTGCCTTCGAGGCGGCGGCCTGGGCGTTCTCGTGGAGCTGGTGACAGCGCTTGCAACCCGGCCCCAACACCGTGAGCGTGACCGGTTCCGTCCCGGGCGCAGCGCAGGCGCCCCCGCAGTCGCATGGCACGGCGGCATCGTCCTCGGGCAGCTCCACAATCTCCATCTCGCAGCAGCAGCTCTCCTTCTTTTCTTCCTTGCCGAACATCTTTCCGAACAGTCCCATTTCCGTATCCTTTCTCTAATGGGTCTTGCATTGCTATATGGATCTCATGCCACTACGGCATGACGAGCGTGAACGCGAAGCCGGTGCCTATGGCCACGAGCAGGATGCACAGCACGAACGTCACCACCATCGGCTTCTTGAATATGCTGTTCAGAAGCGACACCTCGGGGATGGAGCAGCCCGCGCCGCCCAGGATGAGCGCGATCACGATGCCGGAGGAGACTCCCTTCTCCATGAGGATGCCAGCGATCGGGATCATCGTCTCCACGCGGATGTACATGGGTATGCCGACGACGGCGGCCAGCGGAATGGCCCAGAGGTTGTCCGCCCCGGCGAAACCCTCCAGAAGCTCGGTCGGCACGAACCCGTAGATGAAAGCGCCGATGCCTGCGCCGAGGAGCAGCCAGCCGATTACCCCCTTGAACAGCCCGATAGCGTCCTTGAAGGCGTACTTGCATGCCTGCGCCTGCTTCTGCCAGAACGTCCCCTTCAGATTCTCCCACGTCGCTTCGTCGCCTCCGCAGCAGCCTCCCTTGACGGCGACGTTCTTGATGTAGCGCGAGAACCCGAGCGCGTCGAGTGCGAGTCCTGCGCACACCGCGAACACGAAGGTGATGACGGCGTAGACCACCGTGGGGACGGGACCGAAGAACACGAGCAGCAGCGCGATGATGGCCGGGTTGAGGATGGGCGACGTCATCAGGAACGATATGGCCCCCGAGAAGGGCGCGCCGCTCTTGAAGAGCCCCACCAAGACGGGGATGGTGGAGCACGAGCAAAACGGCGTGACCGCACCGAGCGCCGCGCCCAGAACCGCGTTGGTCAGCTTGTGCGGACGCGAAAGTATGCGCTTGATGCGCTCCTTCGACACCCACACCTGCAGCAGTGCCACGAAGAAGCTGATGGCGATGAAGAGCAGGAAGAGCTCTCCGAACAGGTAGACGAACGTGCCCAGCACGTTGAGCAGGTTCTCCACGGTGAACAAGTTTTCAAACATCGGGATCCTTTCCTATCTCATTGCGAATGCGGCAGCCGGGTCGATAGCGAAGCGTTCTGCCGCCGTTGCCGAGGCCTCGATCTCATCATCGGTCGGCTCTCTTCTGCGCACCGCCATGCCATCGGACTCCATCTGGGTCGATAAGGCGCTCACGAACTCCTTCTGGAACGTGTCGACGGTGACTCCCGGAAACGCGCGGCTCAGGTTCGCCACACGGGATGATGCGGATGCCAACTCCGCAACCGGGTATCTACTCCTCTTCGGCGTAAGCAGGCGATTCATCTTGCCGATATCGGTCGAGAACAGGAGCGTCCCATGGAAAACAGTACGTCCCTCGTCGCTCGACCACGCCGTTCCGGCCACTTTGCGTCTCTCCCAGAGAAGATCGTTCCGGCCGTTATGGGCAACCACAACTCCGAGGCTCGCGAGCGCTGAGATGACCCATTCAACAATCGACCGTCTTGTCCCGCAGGTGTTTACGAACGACCAGCACAGGCATCCCTCGTCGCGGTAGACCGCGCCGCCCCCCGTCTTCCTCTGGACGAAGTCGACGCCCATCCGCATGGCGGCATCGAGGTCCACCTCCTTGTCGAGGGCCTGCCCCATGCCTATGGACAGGCACGGGCTGTCCCTGTGGACGAGAAGGACGGAAGCGCCCTTCTCCGCATAGAAGTCTTCGAGCGCCAGGTTCTGCGGTGCATGCGCCATGGGGGACACGATCAGGTCCATCTTCTGGCTGCCCACCCTAGTCGGCGCACCTGAACGCTGCGATTACCTCCCCAGAAGGAACCCTCGCTCCTGCGTCCACGAGCGTCTCTTCGATGAAGCCCGCCGCTGGCGCGTGCACGAAAACCCTTCCCTTGCCGTCGGCTATTACCGCCAAGAGGTCACCTTCGCCCACTAATTCGCCTTCAGCGGTATTCCACGTCACGGTGCCGCCGCTGATCGCTTTCACTTCGATCGTGTCTTCCATCTCTCTTCCTTTCTCCTTTTCAGCCTGCAAGGCAACGTGCCCTATCCGAAAGCCGGTTCCTTCCGCCAATCAAGCCCCGAATCTCTGGCGTCATCCCCTCATACGAATAGGGGCTGCAGCCAGTTGAACACGTAGCCGCTTATGATCATCCCCACGAGGCAAATGCCGACGAACGTGGCGAGGAGCTTCGGCTTCACCACGCGCGAGAGCATAGTGAGCGAGGGAATCGACAGCACGGTGACGCTCATCATGAACGCGAGGATGGTGCCGAGCCCGACTCCTTTCTGGAACAGCGCCTCGGCGATGGGGATGGTGCCGAAGATGTCGGCGTAGATGGGAGCGCCGATGAGCGTCGCGAGCACGACCGCGAGCGGGTTGCCGTCGCCGAGGACAGCCTCGATGATGTCCTGTGGAATCCAGTTGTGGATGAGAGCGCCAACGGCCACGCCGATGAGAATGAAGGGGAACACCTTCTTGAACGTCTCGGCCGTCTGCCCGAGGGCGTAGGACGCTCGCTCCCGCTTCGTCATCGTCTCGGCCTGACCGGCATCGACCGCCTCGCCGCGCACGAAGTCGGCCACCTGGTCTGTCATGTTCAGGCGCTGGATGATGGAGCCTCCAGCCACGGCGATGACGAGGCCCACCACCGTGTAGATGAGGGCGACGTGCGGACCGAAGATGCTCATGATAAGGATGATGGATGCGATGTCCACCATGGGAGAGGAGATGAGGAACGAGAACGTCACCCCAAGCGGAAGCCCAGCGCGCGTGAACGCGATGAACAGCGGGATGGACGAGCACGCGCAGAACGGCGTGACCGTCCCGAGGAGCGCTCCCACGACGTTTCCCCCGATGCCTTTGAACCGCCCGAGGATGCGCTTGCTGCGCTCGGGCGGGAAGTAGCTCTGGATGTAGCTGATGATGAAGATCATCACGCAGAGCAGGATGACGATCTTGATGGTGTCGTAGATGAAGAAGTGGAGCGTGCCTCCCCATTGGGAGTTGACGTCCAGACCGAATGCACCCACGAGCATGGCCACCAGATCCGAGAGCCACTGCATCTTGAGCACCTGGTCCATGAGGAACGAGCCGATTGCCTCCATTGATACTCCTATATATTCATAAACTTCAATATGTTAGAGAGTATATCGTCATATCTAAATCTGTCAATATTATAATTGTGTACAGTTCTCCGATAATGCTCACCAGCATTTGAAACAGTGTTTCCGAGCTGTACTGATGAGGCTGCAAATCCCCTCTGCGGGTATGGAGCGCTACTTATTCCGAAGACGATGCTTCGCTTATGTGGTATCGGAAGAAACTGAAGTGATGCAAACCGTATCGAATTGTCGGCGAACTCTCTTCAGGCTTTTACACGCCCTATGCTTACTGCACATGATTCAATCAAACCACTATGCAACCAGACCCCACAATGCACCATGCCATGCGATTGGCAGAAGAAGGCGGCTACTGAGAGCTCTCTGTTCAGGAACATTGCTGGCTCTATCTTCATAATGAAGATACTTGGAACAATGTTGTTCCAAACGCTACTTCAATGGGTATTTGGTAGTTTAAGGATAGAGATAGTGCTACCTGGATAGCTTTTCAGGCAAACAGCATCTTTCGTAGCAAACTTCACAAGCTTATCCCCAATGGCCTCCCACGACCTTGGTCTCCCAATGACCCTCTTCGGGATGGCTCACCGTGTTGTGGCCGGTGATTATCTGACGGGTTTCGCTATGGTGCCCTGATCCTTCACCGGCTTTCATGTGTTCTTTCGCATGGGCGGAGGTGTTGCCGGTGATGTCGATTCCGCAGATGTTGCAGATGGAGACTTCCACGGTGCCATAAACGGGAACGCTCTCAGTCCAAGCCTCTCTGTCGACGACCCAGACGCGTTCCGTTTCCTCCACCCAGGTCTTCTGTGAGGTGTTTTGGGGCGGAGCTGTGGGGTTGTCTTTTGATTGGACTGTAGATCCTTGGCGTTGTGAATCCTTGGCAGAGCCCTGGGAAGATGCTTCTTCATCATCATGGCCTGTTGCCTCGTCGCTGGGTTTGCTCTCGGCTCTTTCCGTCCCTGTGTCGTCATGCGCCTCTTGGCCAATAGGCTCTGTTTCGGCTTCTGGCAAGTCAACATCCTCGACCACGCCACCAGCCGCGTCAGCGACTGCCTGGTTCGCACCTATTTCTCCAACGCTGGCGATGCCTGAGCAGGACACGAGACCGATGCCCAGAACAAGCGCCAATCCGATTACGACGCAGGTTATCGCGGGCTTCACATTTTTACTCCCCGCCATTTCCCCGATTGTCATCTGCCTCACCTTCCTACATGAAGCGGAACACCGCTTTGATAAGCCAACACACGAAACTACCAACCAACTTCACTGACATCTCCCCAATCCATTTCGCTCTCTTTGTCGCTTTTGGCCTGTGCTTTTGCATGTGCCCTCACGCATGCAGCAACCGTCTCCCTGTCAACGCCCGGAATGTCCGGGGACTCTTCCCCGCTTATAGCCTGCATGTATTCATAGAGCTCTGCTATCCGAGCATGCAGCCCGGCAGAGGACGTCCCCGTGCATTCATAGGCTGCCTCGTCAAAACTCTGGAGGTCTATCAGGTGGCCGAGAACCCGCTTGATGATCGCCTCGCCATCGACCACCACGAGCTCCACATGCTCAAGTTCCTCAGTGGAGGAAAGGAGGAAGCGCCATCCCCTCGTTCGCCTTGCGACAGGAATCTCGTCGCCTTCATCCTCGCGTTCGCCGTATGCCTGATAGCTGTGGGCTGCAAGCCAAAGCCCTCCCTCTCCCATGGCGTCGAAACGGACCTCGAAGTTCGTGAGCATATTGGCCTTGCCGAGGGGAAGTCCTGCCGTGAACGCAGATGTGTCGAACACGTCGAGCCGCTGGTCGTCGTAAGTGATCTTCACTATCATCTGCCACTCCTTTCCCTCGCCCTTGCGCGCTCTACCTCCTGTTCGCGAATGCGTTGGCCGGAACCCTGGTTTCCGCGCATCCTCGTCGCTGCGGCAGACGTACCGCCATCGCGCTGCATGAGGCCTTTCTCCATTGCGTATGACCGCGCCTCGACAAGCCTCCTGTAACCCTCGCTGCTCTCGCTTCCTCGACGCTGCAGGGTCGAGAGCCTCCGATCGAAATCGCCTAGGCTCCTCACGTTGAACTTCGCGCACGTTTCAAGCACGGCGGAGAGCCTTGAGAGGTCGGCGAGGTCGTTTAGCGCCACAGCGCTTGCGGCCCTCTGGCGGATCTGTGAGGCGGTGCGGGCTTCGGGGATGTACGCCCCTTGGCGCTGAAAGCGGTTGAGCAGCATCTGCTTCCCGTAGGTAAAGCCGAGGCGCTCTCCCGACACGCGCTTGGTCGGATCGTCGGCCAGCGCGAATATCCAATCATCGCGGCGCGCCTTCTCGGAGTTGTCCTCCACCGAGATGCCGAGCTTAGCGAGGGCAGTCCTGAACTTGCCCTCGGTCCTGGAGGTGTTCTTCGCAAGGGCGACCCGCGCCCTGATGTCTCCAACCCACGAGTAGCCGCCCGAGCGCATGATCTCCCTCTCTGCGCGTCCGAAGTACACCGCCTGGCGACTTCTCGGCTCTGACTCCCGCTCCTTGCCACCCCGCTTCGGCATGACGTTGGAAAGGCCAGACAAGCCCATCTCCCGCGCCATGTCCTGAAGCTCTTGGTTGAGCGCTTCCGGCTTGCTTATGTGGCAGCGGTAGCCAGTCTTGAGATTCGCGTTGTTGACGACGACATGTGCATGCGGGATACCTCTCTCGTTGTCGTCGTGGTAGACGATGGCCACCTCGAAGTCCTTGAAGTGCCTCTCTGTCCAAGCGCGGGATAGTCGACGCAGCGCATCCAAATCGATTCCGTCTTCAGGGTCAGGCGAGATGACGAAATGCTCGAACGTCCTAGCATCCAGGCCGCGCCAGGGGGTGCTCGTCCCATAGGCTTCGCGCGTCCTGTCCATCTCGACGTCCCAATCGACAAAGATCGAATGCTCGCCAGGCGCTTCGCCGACCCATTCCTCCATGGGGAGATTCATCACGTCCCGCGCGAGCGCCCGGTTCCCCCTCTCAAGGTATCGGCGTATGCCAGCCGTCCCCCCGTGCCCCGCTATGGCCTTCAAGATCGGCATCACCGGGCCTCGACGATCATCTTGTCCTGGAGCTTCGCGATCTCGTAGACGATGCGCTCCGCATTGCGGTTCACGGTGGCGAGCTCGACCTCGATGCACTCCGCCTTCTCGTCCAACAGCCGCGAATTGCTCTTGCCGTGGGCAATGTAGTAGTTGATGGAGTTCATCGCATGCACCGCCTGGTTGTAGTGATAGCCCCAACGGGTGAGCTCCCGTGAGATGTCGCGAAACGACCTTTTGTCCAAAACGATGCATGGCGCGGATTCTTCGGTTGCCTCATCGCAGACGATCGGGATGCGGATGAGGTAACGAAGGTACATTGACTTGGAGAGCTCCGCCTTGCGGCAGCGCTCCACCAGCTTCTGGTAATCGTCTTCGGCAAGGCGAAAGCTCAGTGTCCGGACTTTGTTGGTTTTGCTCATCGTTTCCTCCTGACGTGTTTGCTTTTCCCTAGGGGCGCGGGGGATCCCCCGCCAGCTTGTGCCCATTCGGCTCTGAGCCGGATGTCGCCAAGCTGCACTCCCCGGGATTCTCCGGAGCCGAGCCCGCAAATTGCTCGGCGACATAACTGCTCGAACGCATCCCGGGGACAAGTTGCATGGCGCAAGGAATCGAAGATGTAATACGCCATGCGATACTTGCTGGATTCGGCGTCTAAGCGCCTATGACATCCAAGTTGGGTATTTATCCCGGGAATTGCGTTCGGGGCGCTTAGCCGCCGTGCTGGAGGAAGGGCATTGGGATTCATGTGCGAGCATGGAATCGCCTCGTTTCTTGCGTCTTCGCCGCATCTCCGAATGGTGGAATGAGATGCACCTTGTTTGTATTACATTCCTATTGTATACCAAAACAGTACAGATTTGTACTGTTTTGGTTCTGAAAGCACTGGCTGCGTGGAACTATGACATTAGACTGCTAACGATGTGGATAGCAAAATCAACTATCGGTTGACTTCAAGCAATCAAAAGAGTCCTAATGTTCGCTTGTCTGCATTTCATGCCATTCGGATAATGGATGTATCCCTAGAGCAAGGAACAGAAATGGACACCAGAATCAACGAAACACTCGCTCGCCTTCGTTCAGAGAGCGGACTGACCCAGGAAGAGACGGCGAACCACCTTGGCATAACTAAGGCGGCTGTCTCGAAATGGGAATGCGGGGGTTCACTTAGATAAAGATACCACATCAATCCCACGCTGACTTTTGCTCAACCGATACAGCCGGAGGGCTGGATAACAAGAAAAGGCGGTATG
>ERZ832522.1384-NODE-1384-length-32617-cov-14.496499_pt1 | contig 32617 bp, 25 predicted proteins | sample MGYA00519951_ERZ832522 | MGnify/ENA primary metagenome ERZ832522 (study PRJEB31850, sample SAMEA3708728) | human gut metagenome | biome: human gut; feature: human-associated habitat; material: faeces | place: China | collected 2014 ... | reverse complement strand
TGTACGAGTTGGAAGCGGCAAACGCGCCGATGAGCGAACACGCAAAGAGCAGCAGTCTCGAATACTTCGCGGAGTTCTTCGCGTACTGGTGTTCCGGCAATACGCGGACACTGGCGCTACTCAAGGAACTGACACCGGAAACGTATGCATATTTTGAAGCGCTCTCATCGGGAAATTTCTCAGTAGGATAAAAATGGGGATCATAACTAAAATCCTTCAATCGCGAGAGATCGGTCAGATACGCGCCTGAGCATGGAATAGAAGCGATACCTCGCAACATTGGCTTCTTTGCATTTAACCTGAACGAAACGTGAAGGATGCCCGGCAAGGGCATCCTTCTTTTTTACATGCACCTGCAAGCTGAAAATTTCACCTGCAATAAAACATGATAAAATACAAATAGAATAAAAAGTACCGGCGTTGTAAATTTCCCAAAGTGTCATGCTTTGAGAAAAAATAATGAAAAAAATCGATCTTGTTTCAATTTCATTATACAGCAACATGCCAAATTGTCAATCTCAAACATTATAATTCCCAAACAAAAAGCCGAAAATTTGCGTCACAACAGTATATTTGTAATTCTATTTCAAACAGCAGCGAAAGGAGGATTCTCTTGTCAAACACAGGCGAGAACATCTACGAGCGCCGGGATTGGCGCTGGGAGGGACGGTATATCTGCGGAAGAAAACCGGATGGCCGCGCACGATATATTTCCGTCTATGGTCGAAGCCGCACTGAGGTGCAGACCAAAATACAAAAACAACTGCAAACAAGCGCCTCAAACTCCGAACCGCCGGGCATCGGACAATCTGATCTGACGGTAAATCAGCTTTTTGAACTGTTCCTGAAACGGGCAACCGTCAAACGCTCCACCTACGCCAGATATAAAACCGTAATCGATCTTCACATTCTTCCGCGTCTTGGTAAGCGGCGGGTATGCACTTTGACGGCGAAAGAACTTTCTGCGTATCTTTGGGAGAAACGCAGGCACGGAAATCTGCGGACAGGCGGTGCGCTTTCTGAGAAGAGTGTGCGCGACCTTGCGGTTTTGATAAAAAGTGCGCTTCGGTTTGCGCGGAGGGAGCTGCACATATACGCGGATGCGCTGAATATGTCGCTGCCGCCATATAAACAAAAGCGTGTGCGTACCTTCTCAGAACCGGAAGTTCAGCGGATGGAGGTGGAAATGCAGAATACGCCGGACAGAAAGAATCTTGCAATCGTGTTGGCGCTGTGCGCCGGGATGCGGATCGGTGAAATTTGTGCGCTGCGGGTATCCGATGTTGATTTTCTGGCAAGTACGATTGAAATTCAGCAGTCTGCCCAGCGAATCCAGATCGGCCAGAAAACAAAACTGCTGGTGCAAAGCCCTAAGAGCGACGCCTCAAAGCGGACAATCCCGCTTACAGCCGGTCTGCTGCGCTGTCTCAAGGATGCGGTTCGCGGACTCCCAGAAGATGCATATGTGCTGACCGGGCGTGTGGATAAACCGATGGAGCCGCGCACACTTCGTTATTTCTTCGACCGTTTTCAGAAGCGCTGTGGCATCCAGCGACGAAATTTTCATGTTTTACGGCACACATTCGCCACACGCTGCATCGAAACAGGCGCAGACAGTAAGAGTGTCAGCGAGATTCTCAGTCATGCCGATGTGCAGACCACGCTCAGATTGTACGTCCATCCGTCTATTGAGACCAAGCGGCGCGTGATTGAGAACGCCGCTTGCATGAGCTTCAGCGCGTAAAAGTCTATTCGCCGTCAGCGGTTCTACTCGACAAACCGCCTAATGCCTTGGTATGTCAGCGAAAATTGATCGGTGTATCTCAAAGCATGACACTTTGGGAAAACCGCAACGCACATGCTCGATTGTTAGTATGGCGTATTTCAAAGGCAGTATACAATTGCAATTTGACAATTTCATACGGAGTTTTTACCGGCTGAAGATGTGTAGTCATGGGTCGCGGCTCATACTGAGCCCATGACGAAAGAGGAAGGCCATATGTATTGGCGTACATATGGTTAGCTCGCCCGGAGCTGTAAGGATGAGCAAGGCTCTAAAGTAATCCGCAGGAAAGCGTTAGACAGCGTTTTATCTGTGGGCTGCGTGGTCGAAAGACCGCCATTGTGGGTTCGCCCCATGAGAAGGTAGGAGCCAGAGCGCGGGCGCAATATGCGCCTATAGTCCAAGTCAGAAGAATCGCTGTCTTCACCCGCATGGAAGCTGTCTGGTTATGTTCCATGAAATGCGGAAAGTTGGTAAAAACGGTGGTAGATAGCACGATGATCCTATCGCCGCGGCACGGGCGCCGGTTTACCTTCTCATCAGAAGGATAAATCAGCGCCTTTTTTGCTTTTGCGGAACCTAAAATATACCTCCATAGGGATATTTTGAGAAAAATTAGGATAGGAGGCCTACCACGATGCACGATGAAGAACAGCTGCTTCAACCCCAGCAGCCGAACCAGACAGACGAGCCAAGCAAGCAGACGCTGGAGCTCGCCCGGCGTATCATCGCGCGGAAGAATACCCAGTTCATACTCGACCACCAGAACGACACATTAGAGCAGCTCAGCGCCTACCTGAAAGCCTGCATGGATGACATTGGTCATCCCCCTGCGAGGGTAGAGGTTATCGGCGGGGCGTTCCTCGAATACCGTTTTGGGTCGTGGACGAAGGCTCTGCGCAGCGTCTATACCGGCAAAGTCTCGGATTGCCTGAAAAATCCCCCACCGTTCTCGAACCGTAAAATAGTTCGAGACCTCTGCGCAGCCGTGGAAGCACAGCTGCGGGACAAGGGGGTGCAGGGATGAAGGGCAAAGCATTTCGAGATCGCGACAACCAGGCGCTGCATGAGCGTCGGATGAAAGAGCGCACACGCATTGTTGTTACGCAAAAGAATATTGAATATATCCTTGCGCACCAACACGATTCCCGAGAGGAACTTGCTCGCTACCTACGGCAATGCAAAAAAGAGCTGGGACACGTCCCAGCTCAGTCTGAGGTTATCGGCGGCGATTTACTGGCGCTTCGATTTGGCTCCTGGGCAACGGCCCTGAATTACAGCGGCTATGTGGACTACAAAGGTCCAGCCCTAAGTGCGCTGCCGTTGGAACGCACAGCAATCTTTCAGGAAGAATACGAACGTCAGTCTGCGCTGCATGTGCAGCAGAAAAAGGCGCGCAAAAAGCAGGCGGCAGCTGACCGCCGTGAACGCAAATCCCAAAAGAAGCGCGGGAAGAACGCGGCCGCCGCGGGAGGTTCCAAATGAGCGGCGGCGCGAGAAATCGCTTTGATGGGCAGCGCTGGATAGAAAATATAATCAAAGAGCGCACCCGAGAAGCGCTGGAGCGTTTCCCAGCTCGTGAACGCTATCTTCACTACAATCAGGAATACAAGCGGCAGGAAGAGCTTTATAAGCAGGAACGCGCCGAAAGAGATCGTATCCGAAAAGAACGCAACGAGCAGCGGAACCAACGTCGAGCCGAAGCAAGAGATAAAAGCGCCGCCAAAGCCTCGGCAAAAAAATGAATCCGAAACTCCCCTTTCAGAATCTGAACGAAGGGAGCTGTGAAGGATGGCAAAGAATAAAGGAAAAAAGCAGTTTCAGGGCAAAGGGCAGCGCTTCCGGGGCGATGTATGGCTCGACCAGAAGGTCAGCGGAAGAACGCTTTACGCCTTGCAGGCGCGCGGCGTTAAATTTCCTGCCGACGCAAATCCGCGCGGCACGCGGGAATTTAAGGACGAGTACAAGCGTCAGCTCAACCTGTTCCGGCAGGAGCACGCGGCGAAAATTGCCGCAAAAAAGGAAAAGGCACGGGCGGCGCAGGAAGCGGCCCGGCAGCCAGCGGAAGAAGCCGCACAATAATATATAGTATGCAATCCGTGTGGGAACGGATCTGCACATACATGTTTCATGTCTCCCCCTGAGATGAAACCGGTGCTTTTGGCGCAGCCCCCGGCTTTGTATTGGGAACACAGAGCTGGGGGACGAACGAGACCATCGGGCCTTTGCCCGTCGCATAGATGAATCGCATCAACAACTAAATAGCTGCAGCAGGAAAGGATACTGCTTCCGGGGAAGTGACGCGAGGAAACGAGCGCGCCAAGGGAGCGGAAAACGTGGTCTTCACATGGGCGCGTGGGAGCACAGGAAACGATACTGTTTTTGTAGCGTGTAACAAACAATGTATTTAGTGGCGACCCCTTCGCCGTTAGATAAAGCCGCCTCTCAGGTCGCACGGGAGAAGCGGTAACAGAATGTGCGTTCCGCGCAGGGCATCCCGGCTGCGCGGGCAAAAAGAAACCGGGAAAATACAATATAGGAGGAAGAACTATGAAAAAGTTCACAGCAATCCTTTTGGCGGTTGTGATGCTCTTCGCTTTGAGCGCGAGCGCATTTGCAGCTACCAACTCGCTCGAAACTGATTACGCCATCGGCGACGGTCTTGGCGTATCGGTTGACCTTAACATTGAAGGCATGTACTTCGACGGCGTAGACATCCTGAACACGGCCACGAACGGCTACTATCCGTTCAGTTTCTCGCTGATTGTGAGCAACCGCTCGAAGGTCGCCAGCGTCACCGTCAGCAACGGCGGCTCGTTCCATTGGGCGTATGAAGAAGATGGCAACGGCGGCTATGTGACCGACGAGGACGGCAACTACGTCGAGAGCACCACGACGAAATACGGCGTCGTCGTTCTGCCCACGACCTCGGCTTCCACCGTGACCGTCACCGGCACGGACAACATCGGCTCGGCTACGTTCAACTGCGCAAAGCCCTGCGGCGGTTCGTCCGCAGCTGGTGCGAACGTCTATGCGTATCTTCCGGCTCCCGCACAGTTCGTCAACGAGGGCGTGACCAGCGGCGGCTGGGGCGACATCTATGACAGCACCGGCAAGCTCAAGGGCAATGCCACGACGGGCGTTTCCCTCGGCTTCTTCGGCGGCTATGTCGTCTACGAATTCAATACCCCCATTGCCGATGATCCCACGCATCCCTATGGCGCGGACTTCATCGTCTATGGCAACGCATTCTGGAACAACTCCGAGGCTGGCTGCATCCAGGTCTCCCAAAACGGAACGGATTGGTACGACATCGCGGGCTCGATGTATTACACAAAGAGCACGCCGGGCGCATCCATCACCTACACGAACCCCAATTTGGATAAAGACGAAGTGGGCGACGAGGACAAGACGGTCAAAACGGGCGATGCCGGCAAGCTGGCAGATGTTGATTATACGCTGAAGGTTGGCACGTCGACCACTACTGGCAAGGTCACGAAGAATACCTTCCACAACCACAGCTGGTTCCCGATGTACGTGAACTACTTCACCGACTCCGGCTCCCGCAAGGCAATGGACAAGATCAGCACGCTGCCCTTCGTCAGCAAGACGACACGCGCAAACGGCGTCGCTAACACGCTGACCTTCACCGGTACGCTCCTGAACAACTACCCCGGCACGGGTAAGACGGACAAGATCGGTTTTGGTTACTGCGACGTTCACGCGAACCGGAGTCTCGGCAGCTCCGTCGCGTACAACCCGTACCAGACCTTCACCAGCCAGTCTGACTACAACACGAAGACCGAGGGCACCGGCGGCGGCGACCCCATCGACATTGCATGGGCAGTCAAGCCCAACGGCACACCGGCCAATCTGGACTCGATCCGATATGTGCGTATCTACACCGGCATGGCAACGATGAACGGCGTCTTCGGTGAGATTTCCACCGAGGTCTGCGGTATCGCGGCCTGTGACGCGACCACCGGCGCTGGAAAGAGCACGGCAGATGCGAGCTTCGAGCTTCAGGATCCTTCGGGTCTGCCGGTCACGGTATCGGATAACGGGATCGCGATGGTCGATGCGGGTACCTGCACGCTGCTTGCTGGCACAGACTATGTTATGATCAATGGCCAGCCTGTAACAGGCGCCGCTGGCGGAGCTACGTTCTCGATCGACGCCGGTCAGATGGTTCAGATCATTGCGCAGAACGGCACGGAGTCGCCGTACATCGTCGTGGCGATGGGTAAGTAATCGAAACTATGACAAGATACCATAACTCTATAGAAAGGAGACCGCGTCCATCTGGACGCGGTCTCCTTTCGCTCTTGCTGGCGATATCGCTGCTGTTTTCGTTTGCGGTGCCGTGCTTTGCGGCGCAAATAGAGACAGTAACGGATATTTCCAGCATTAAGACAGACCAGAGCTATAACGGTCTGGACATTTATTATTATGCAGTGCCAGGTGACTGCATACAAGCCGTGGTAAACGTCGCAGGTAACTCTGCAACCACTACCGATGCAGACGCGGTGGTAGGAAATACGGTTAGGGCGATGAACAGAGTGTACCGCCCACAGCCAACCGGAAGAGCCAGATACGAAAGTCTGAAAGACAAGCTGCCGGAAGCGATTCGGAGCAGAGTGCAGAGCGGTTCCGATATGCGATGCGTGTACCTGTGCAGAACGGTTAACGCGTCGACGGGCAAGAATCAGCCTTTTGGCAATGTAAGAGTAGAAGAAATCTATGGTCTGCTTATTGTTGAATTCAAGGAAAAGGTCGTTGTAAAGACGGACGCGCTTGACGCGCAGCTGGAAAAAGAGCCGCTGCTGGACAGCACGACGACGGCGTACTACACGGAAAACGACTTCTTCAACGGCAAGCAGACCGTCGACGCGTATGTGAAAGCCTTGCAGAGCGACGCGGTGATCTCCAAGGACAGCGGCATCCTGTATCTTTTGGGGCGAAGCATGTTCCAGAGCTTCTGGAAGGTGTATGAAGAGGTTGCGGTCGCAAGACTCAATCAGATTTATCCGGAGACGAACGGCAAGCGGGCGCTGAAAAACGATTTGGTCACGCAGGAACAGGTCGATGCAGTCACCGCGCTTCTGAAGATCAGCCGGGAAAACCTGATTTCTACGAAAAACGTCAACGCGGGCGCGCTGAAACTGCGCGTGGAACGCTATAAAGAGCAAATCGATGAAAAAATGGAATCCGTCGACAGCTGGGTCGCCTTCGGCAAGGCGATGGCGAAGGCGGAGAACCTGCTCGATTCGCTCTATGACGCGGACGGCAATCCGACGGCGGAAAACGACAGCCAGAAGCACCCGCAGAGCGAGATTGAAGCGATGATACAGGAGCTGCAAGAGGCGGAGAGCAAGCTTGTCACGCGCGTGTGGAGCACGCTGAAACCCGGCAGCGAGAACGCGCTTGCCGGTATCACGCTCTACGCGGGCTACTACGACACACTGAACGAAGCCGACTACACGTCTGCCTCGTGGCAGAACTTCGCGCAGGCACGCGCGGACGCCCTGAAAGCGGCCATGGAGCACGGCTCATTCACGAGCACCATGGGCGTGGACGAGGTAGATGCACAGTCGGAGGCGTTCAACACCGTCCGCAATGCGTATTTCGCGCTGGAGCCGGTCGCGGAGACCATCCATGTGTCCGTCTCGCTGACCGACGAGCTGGCCGCGGCAAAGGCGACGAGCCTGCGCGTCGTGCCCCGCACCGAGCAGCTCACGCTGCCCGCCGGGACAACCATCGGCGCCGTGCTGACGGAGAGCTACAAGAACCAAGAAATCTGGCAAGGCGGCGCGGGAACAACCGATTCCAGAGCCAAGATGCTGGTCTTCGTCAACGGCGTTATGCTCTTCCGGTCGTCTGCGGGTACGTACTACTTGGATTACCCGCTTACAGGCTATGAGGCGTTCCAGCTCCACGACGGCGACGAAGTAACCATCGTGCGCGTGGAAATGCCGGGCATGGTCAACATCAGCGAGGATATCTGGCCGATGGCGCTTGGCCGCGTGACCGACAAGGTGCGCTACCAGACGCTCACGACGACGCTCCCGCAGGACAAGGCCACCGGCGCGTACAAGGCGGTCGTCGGTGTGCCGTTCACGCTGACGGCGACCTCAAAGGCAGCCATGCCCGCCTACATGACGGACGACGAAGCGAAGCCCACCGCGGGCGCATACGTCTTCCGCAGCATGATCGTGGACGACTATAAAACGGTGGTCAACGCCGAGGTTCTGACCGACACAAAGCTCAAGACCGGCGCGGACGGCACGCTTACCATGACCGTCTATCAGCCGGGCTGGCAGCTCATCAACGTCTATAACCTCGACAGCGACGACGCGGCGTTCGTCAACGGCGGCGCGATCCTGATCTACGCCGAGGTCGATGAATCACAGGCAGACCTCACGAAGATCAAGAACGATCTGCGGGCAGAGCTCAAGAAAACGTATGAGAATCCGGACTATCCGAAGGAGTGCTTCACGGAGGCTGATTGGCAGACGATCGAAACGCTCTACCAGACCGGTATGGACGGCATCGACGCGGCGGAGGACGCGGCTTCCGCTTACGCGGCGCAGCTGACTGCGAAGTCCGGCATCGAGTCGCTCCAGAGCAAGGCCGCGGACACGAACGCGAAGAACCTCGCCGATTTCCGGGCGCTCATGAAGCGCTTCCCCGAAGATCTGACGAAGCTCGACGCGTCGGCGGTTAAGCTGATCGACCAGCTCGAGAGCTACTACAACGCGATGACGCAGTATCAGCGCGACGAGCTCAGCGTGCAGGAAACGAAGCGTTACAACGAGATTCTCGCCGCGCGCGAGGGACTGGCAGCTGGCGGCTCGAAGAGCTACACGCTGACGGTGGCGTATGACCTCTCTGCTGTGCCGGAAGAAGACAAGGCCGGTCTGGAAGCCATGATCAAGTGGCTTCAGGAGCACCGCGTCGTCGACGGCACGAACGGCACCACCGGCGGCACGATGATGGCGGGGCTGTTTACCTTCAACAAGGTGAACACAAGCCAGACGAAGGTCAATTACGAGGAAGTGACGACGGTCGACGTTGGTACGGACGTCTACTTCTGCGCGAACCCGACCTACGCTACCTACTTCCAGATTCGCGGCGCGCGCAAGGACGACAAGGATGGCCATCCGCTGACGGATGCGAGCGTGAAGACAACCTTCCCGTATCTCGTTCCGGACAACGACTACGCCATCACTGACACCGGCGCTGCGTGGCGCATTGAAGACCACTGGGTCAAGGGCACGAACACCACCGAGGTTCCGCACTTCTACGTCAATGACAACGAGTACGAGCTTCGCGGCATCACGTTCTCCGGTCTCGCCGAGGAAGACATCGCCGACCGCAGCCTTGATACCTTTGACTGGTCGGACTACGGCACAGACGTCAAGGCCAGCCGGATCCTCCGGAGCTTCAAGTACTTCACCATGCCGTATGACAACGTGGTAGCCACAGTGACGTGGGTTCCCGCCGGCGGCTCCGCCGACGAGATCACGAGCGCCAAGGACAGCGCGCTGGCCGCAGCCAAGACCGCGCTCGACGGCTACGGCACAGAGCATCCGAAGTACGAGCAGATCTACGCTGCATATGAAGCTGGCATTGAGGAAATCAAGAACGCCAAGACCGTCGAAGCCGTCGGTGAGGCGCGCAGAACCGTGCTCAAGAACATGGCGAACGCAGCCAATAGCGTCACCACCGGCAATGAAATCGCCGGTTGGGAATACGATTCCGGCGAGTATTGGGAGAAGACCGGCTTCGCACCCGGCGAGCAGATCGGTTCTGTGACCATCAGCGTCCAGAACTACACGAACGACGGCTCGAAGGCCGAGGGCGACAGTAAGGCCGCGCTTGAGCACTTCTACAGACCGGAGGACGATTACTGGTACGAGGAGAAGAACTTCCCGCTTGGCGCGAACGACACCATGATGACCGTTCTGCTCCGTGCGCTCACAGAGAAGGACTGCACCTGGCGCGGCACCGGCGGAAATGGCGGGGATTATGATTTCGATATCACCTACATTTCCACCATTACCGAGGATGGTTACAGTCTCGCCGAGTTCACCGGCGGCCAGCAGTCCGGCTGGATGGGCACGCTCAACGACTGGTTCACAAACGAAGGCTTCGCCAACTTCTCCGTGAAGAACGGCAAGCTTGCCGACGGCGACGTTATCAGCATCAAGTATTGCTGGCCGCTGTCCTCATCGCAAAAACGCCGCTTCTGCGCGGCTTCGGCGCGGCTTGGAACGATCTGCGCGGCCTCTGGGCGGCGGAAAAAGGCATTTTACTGCCGCTGGCCGAGACGGACGGTTCGGGACTCTGGTTGGCCGGGATCGTACTGGGCGTTTTGCTGGCACTGGTGAGCTTCGCGCTCTCGAATGTGCCGGCGCTGGCGGCGATTTTGCTGGCGGGGCTCAGCGTGGCGGCGGCGTTTGTGCAGCCGGGCGCGATGCTCCTGTTCGCGGCAGGGATCAGTGTGCTGCTGCTTGCGTGGCAGAAGGAGAAAAACGCCGTCTCGGCGGCAAGCTTCGTGCTCGTGGGCGCAATTGTTGTGGGAATCGCCGCGCTGGCGATGCAAAACGGCACGATGCAGAGCCTTTCGCAAAGCGCGAAGGACTGCCTGCATCATTGGCGCTTTGAACCGGCGGAAGAATTGCTTCCGGAAGGAGACTTGACGCAGCCGGTCAAAGCTTCCGACAGCACAGACGCGATTCTAACGGTCACATCCAGCGAGAGCCAGACGCTCTACCTGCGCGGCTTCGTGGGCGATTCCTACGAAAACGAAACGTGGACTTCTCTGGACGCGAAAACCGCCGCAGAGGAAAAAGACCTCTTCTACTGGCTGCACCAATCCGGTTTTTATCCCCAGAGCCAGCTGGCCATGGCCGCAAGGCTGATGGGCAATTACCAGTCGGCTTCAGTCAGCGTCCAGAATCTGACCGCGTGCAGCCTGTACCGCTACGAGCCGTGCACGGTTCTGCCGGAACGCGCGGGACTGGCGAAAAACAAGATTCAGCCGTCTGACGTGGAGACGAACGGTCTTCGTGGGCAGCGCGGATATTCCTTCGATACCATTTCGGATGTTGGGGCGATGCTTCCTGCGCTTCTGGACTTCCTGCAAAATGACGATTCCGGCGCGGCGGACAGCTATCTGCAAATGGAAAGCGCCTACCGCGAATTCGTGTATTCCTACGCGCTTACCGTTCCGGCAGAATTCCGGGCGCAGCTGGGCGTGGTGCTCGACTCGTTCTGCGAGGAATACGGTTCAGCGGACAGCCTGACGAAGGAACAGGCACAGACGGCGGCGCTGGCGTTTCTGGAGCGCTGCTTTGACGGAAGCAAAGACGTTTCCCTGCCGCTCTCGGATACCGCAAACGGCACGACGTATCAGTACGCGACCGTCGCGGCTCTGGCGCTTCGCTATTACGGCATCCCCGCGCGATATGTCGAGGGCTACACCGTGAGCGCAAAAGCGGGCGAAGCAGTGAGCGTGGATGCAAAAGCGGCGGGCGCTTGGGTCGAAGTATACCAAGATGGCGCGGGCTGGCTCCCGTTAGCCTTGACGCCGGGACTCGAAGACCTCTCCGCCGAGCAGACCGAAAGCGGCGTGAAACCCGTCGGCGCAGGCAAAGAAGGAACCGGCGACGGCCCGCGTGTCACGGAAGGTCAGGAATTAGAGCAAAATGAAGCGGAACCGGACAATTCTGAGGACAATTCGCCCGAGGGCGGCGAGAGAACCGGACTTCTCAGGAAGCCGCTGTTCTGGGTCATCCTCATCGCGGGCTTGCTGCTTGTTTTGATTGCAGCCATCGTCATCCGGCACGCCGTCATTCTCAAAAAGCGGAACGAGACCTTCCGGGTTTCCGACGACTCCGAAGCGTCCGCGAACCTCTTTGCCGACGCGGCGAAGCTGCTCGGTGCGCTGGGCTTTGAGCGCGGAACCGGCTCGATGCTGGAGCTCTGCGAAGGCGTTGAAAACCGGTTCGGCGCGGAAAACGCGGGGAAGCTGCGCGAGATGACGCTTCTCAACGCCCGGGCGCTGTTTTCCACAAAAGCGCTCACAAAGGACGAGCGGACGCGCATGGAGGGCTTCCACCTCGACGTTCTGCATTTACTGAAAACCAACACCAAATGGCCGAAAAAGCTGCGGCTCAAGTGGCTTTCCTGCCTTTATTAAATCTTGAACAGGGGGAATTTTATGAAACGCTTGATTTCTGTGCTGCTTCTGCTGGCGATGCTCCTGTCCTGCCTGCCGGTAAGCGTGTCGGCGGACGATACAGCGATCACCGAAGCAGAAGAGATCGTGGACGCTGCGCCCGAAGAAAACGCGGACGCGGAAGAGCTCCCAGAGGAAGAACCTCTGGAAGAAGAAATACCTACAGAAGAGGATGCGCCGCTTGCGGATGCGTTCGCTATGCCGGAGACCCTCTCCGAAAATCCGGAGCATTTCTTCTATTTCTCCGCCGAAGTGAAGGACAAGCTGCTCATTGCGCCGGTGAAAATCGCGTATGAGGCGGGGCAGACCATCCGGCAGGCGCTGGATGCGAGCCCGTACAGCTTCGAGACGGACAGCGGCGACGGCTTTATTACCGCCATCGAGAATGTGACCGGCAACTATGGCTACGCCAGCGTTCCGGCAGACGTGACGCTCGACAAGGAAGCGTCGTCCGTGACGCATTTCCGCTTCGTCGAGGAACGGAGCAGCGCCATCAGCACAGGCTTGCAGACGCTGATGCAGGTCATGGCGGACTATCTCTATGAGGACGCCGACGTGAAAAGCGCTGCGGCGGACGCGTATCAGAAGGCACTTGGCAGTTATCTTGGCATTGAAAGCGACGCGGCAAAGGCCTGCGCCGATGCAATTACAAAGGCAATCACGGACTACAAAGGTAGCCTGGACAATGCGTATGCCGTGACGTTCTCCGGCTACATCGGCGGCGATTATGATATTTCGGCGGAAAACGCTTTTGGAAAGCACTATGCGGCGGAAGCAGACGGGACATTGTCTCTTCCGAACGGCGACTATACCTTCTGCATCCGCAAGGATAACCGGTCAATTACCGGCGATCTGGCGGTCAGCGGCGGCGCGCAGACGATCAGCAATCTTCCCGCGCTTCCGGATGCAGATTGGATCGACGAAGAAAGCTTTGCCGTTTCGGAAACGAGCGGATATAACGAGGCAAACTACAAACCGGTCGAGCTGACAGGCGGCGCACATACCTTCACGGCGGTCATTCTCGATACCTTTACAGGCGCGTTGTATCCGTATGTGTCGCTAAGCACGCAGGCACCAAGCGGCGTAAGCCTTTCCGCCGTCTATACAAATACGGCGGGCAGTGAGATCACAAGCACTGTTACAGACGGCTCGAAGCGTGAACCGCTCTATGGCGTGCTGGCGCGCGGCGCGGACGGAAATGAGATCGTGTTCCGGGCAAGCGCGCCGTCGGGCAGCTATACACTGCACGAGGAGCTGACGCTGAAGCTGGGGCGCAAGCCGACACTTTCTGCCCTGCGGATCGAGGGCGCGTCCGGCAACAAGCCGGCGGCAAACGAAAGCTTCTCCAATCAGACGTTTACCTATACCTACAAGGTGCTCTCAACCGAACAGAGTCTTAAAATCTACCCGACCCCGACCGGAAGCTCGTATACCGTGCGGGTGGACGGAACGGAACTGATAGACGAGTACGTCTCCGTGCCGCTCGACCAGACACAGGACGAACAGAGCATCACAGTCCTGGTAAGCGGTGGAGACTATGAGACGGCGTATACGCTTATCATCCAGCGCGGCGAGGGCAGAAGAGTGACCGTGACGCTTGCCGAAGACGATATGGATATCGTCATGAAGAATAAAAACGGCGAGATTTTACAGTCGCGCCGGGAAGCCGGAAACAATTACATCTACACGCTGGTTATGGGTGAAACGTACACTTATTATGCGACAAAGAGTACCTATTACCATGCGGAAAAGACATTTACGCTAAACGAATCGAATGTCACATTTACGGTGTCGATTCCGCAGGCGCAGGTTCCGAGCCTGAGCGCACTCTGCCTGAGTCTCAAATCGTCGCTTCCGATTGAAGCGCTCGACCTCGGAAAGCCGTTTGACGCCAAAACACACAGCTACGCGGCGATCGTCCCGGACACCCAAGGACGGTTCGCGGTCTGGGCAGACCCGGCGGACGGCGCTTCGTGTACGCTCCGGTATAATTCTATTACGGATACCAGCTCAGACGGTACGCAGAAGGTCGTGCAGAATATCGCGAGAACCAGCGCGAAGGGAACGGAGCTTACCAACGCGATCCTGTTTGGAAACGTAACCGGCAACACGCTGACGTTTACCGTCTCCAAAACTGTTGCGGCCAGCGGCGCGGAGAGCGTGACCTATTCTGCGGACTACGTTGTAGCGATCCAGCGCGAGCTTACGCTGAGCAGCCTGACAGCTGCCTGCGGCGGTGTTCCGGCGATACTGCATTATGAGGACAGCCTGACCGGCTTCCAGCCCTTGCAGCGGACGTATGAGATCACCGTTCCGGGTATGGCAACGGCTTTGGAGCTGACGCTTGGCGTGAGAGACGGCACGCGCTACGGAGAAACGGACAGCGGCTATGTGCTGCTGGTGAATGACGCGGAGCAGCAAACGGACGAACCGGTTCAGGTCGCACTCAGCGGCGACAGCCGAACGGAAACGGTTACGATTACGCTGACCGACCGCGACGGAAGCGCCGCCGCGAGCAGCTATGTGCTTACTGTTAAGAAGGCGGCAGGCACGACGGCCAAATTTGCCCTTACACCCGCGGACGCGACGCTTTACATTTATGAGACGCTCAGCGGCGTCCGTATCTGGCCGGATGAAACCGGAAAATATAGCTTCTCGACGGGCTTTACCTATTGCTACAGCCTGACAAAATACGGTTACGCCGGGCAAAGCGGCGCAATCCAGTTGACAGCGGGCAGCGGCAGCAAAATGACCCTGCAATTTGGCAGGATGGAGAAGACGGACGGCGCGGAAACCTTCGTGCCGGAAACGTCGTATTCCGTTGGGAATACCGCCATTTCGCTCAAGCTGACCACAGCGAAGACCAATCCCGCCATCGACCCGAAAATCCCCGCCGAATGGGCGGACTTCCGCGGCACGGCATATGATGCAAACGGTAATATGACCGGCACGGCCAACACGAATAACGGCGTGACGGATGCGAAAATTCCGTTTGCGGCAGAAGACGGCACACTCTATTGGGCAAGCCAGGTCGGCAAGGGATACGATGAAGGAGCCGTCGGCAACCCGATTCTGGTCGGCGGGGATCTGATTGCCTACGCCGGAACAAAAATCATGAAGATTGACAAGGACACCGGAGAAATTTTGAAGGAAGGCACGATGGCGGGTACGTCCAGCTTTGCCATCAACAACTCGACCTATGCCGAGGGCATGATTTTGGTTGGCCTTTCAAACGGACGCATTCAGGCGTTCAACGCAGATACGCTGGAATCTCTCTGGCTTTACACCGATCCTCTCGGCGGTCAGCCGAACTGCCCGATTACGGTCTCGAACGGCTACGCCTACACGGGCTTCTGGAACAGCGAGATCAAGGACGCGAGCTTCGTCTGCCTGTCCCTGACCGATGAAGTCCCTGCCAGCAAGCTTGAAGCAAAAGCTGAAACGTGGCGCTATGTGCAGAAGGGCGGCTTCTACTGGGCAGGCGCTTATGTGTGCAGCGACTACATTCTCGTCGGAACAGATGACGGCGAGAGCGGCTACACGAGCGCGACGGCCAACCTCCTGCTGCTGGATCCGAAGAGCGGCGCGCTTCTGGATTCTATGGGCGGCTTCACAGGAGATATCCGCTGCTCGATCTGCTACGATACCGCGACAAAGGCGTTCTACTTTGACTCCAAGGGCGGCTATTTTTACCGCGTGCGGGTGCAAAAAGGTACAGACGGTGCATGGAAGCTGACCGACCGGGCGGAGCTTTCCATCGGCGGCATGAGTACGTCCACCCCCGTTATTGCGAATGGACGCGCCTATATCGGCGTCAGCGGTAAAGGACAATTCACGGAGTATTCCGGGCACAGCATCATGGTGATTGATCTTTCCGGCCTGTCTATTGCGTATACTGCGCAGACGCAGGGCTACCCGCAGACAAGCGGTCTTCTCACCACGGGCTACGACAACTACAACTACGTCTACTTCCTGGATAACTACACGCCCGGCAAACTCCGTGTCCTGCGTGACAAGGCAGGACAGAAGGAGGTAAATTATACGACGATCGAGCGTGTCGGAGAAGGCAAAAATGAGCAGACCTACACGACTGCCTACGCGCTCTTTACTCCGGCCGAATCGCAAGCACAGTACTGCATTTGCAGCCCGATCGTTGATGAAAACGGCACGCTGTATTTCAAGAACGACTCTGGCTACCTCATGGCCTACGGCAGTATGGTTGAGAGCCTGAAGCTGGAATCCAGCCCCACAAAAACAGAATATGAAGCGGGCGAAAAGTTCGATCCGGCAGGTCTCAAGGTGACGGCGACGTATGCAAACGGCATTACGCGTGATGTGACGCATCTGATGAAGGCGGCAGATAAAGCGCTGACGCAGGCGGATACTTCCGTCACGCTGATCTACGGTCTTGGGCAGACGATGTACCACAACGTGGAAAACACGGACAAGACCATGAAGCCCGGTGGGGAAACCGCGTCGAAGAACATCGCGATCGGCATCACTGTAGGAAACAGCACGCTGACCGGAACGATTGGAGACCTCAATTGGAGCTTCAGTGCGAAGACCTCCAAGCTGAACATCTCCGGAAGCTTCCCCTCAGGCGCGAGCCTGATCGCGGCGGTCTACGCGGCAGACGGTAAAATGACCGGCACGAAGATCTTGACGGCGGAGGGCGAAGCGGAGCTTCCCACCGGCGCGAAGATCAAGCTCTTCCTGCTGGATACCAATGGGAAGCCGCTTTGCCCGTCCGCAACTGTTAAGGGAGCGTGAGCGGTCAGATGAAAAGTGCCCACTTAAAACGCTTATCCGCAGTTCTTCTGCTGCTTGCGATGCTCTTTTCGCTCGCGGCGTGCGGCAAGGAAGAAACGCAGCTTGAAAAAACAGCCCGGTACCTGCAAGCGCAGGTACCGGAGCCGACATGCTCGGCCGTTGGCGGAGATTGGCTCGTCTTCGCGCTGGCGCGCAGCGGGGTTAAAGTGCCGCAGAAATATTTTGATACCTATTATAAAAACACCGAAGACTATGTTGCTTCCGTCGATGGCATTCTGAGCCGGAAGAAGAATACGGAGTATTCCCGTGCGGTGCTTGCCTTGACGGCAATTGGCAAAGACCCGCAGAATGTCGCGGGCTTTGACCTGCTGCTTCCGCTGGGAGACTTCGACGAGACGGTCAGCCAGGGCGTGAACGGCGCGATCTTCGCGCTGCTGGCGCTGGACAGTAAGAACTATGAAATCCCCGCCAATCCGGCAGCGGACACGCAGGCAACACGCGAATTGTATGTGGAGGAGATCCTGCGGCGGGAGATCCCAACGGGCGGCTGGGCGCTCACAGGCGGAGAGCCGGACGCGGATGTGACGGCGATGGCCTTGCAGGCGCTGGCAAAGTACCGCGAGGACGCGGATGTTTTGGCGGCTGTCGAGCGCGGCGTTACGGCGCTGGCAGATTTGCAGGAGCCGAACGGGGCGTATACCTCGTGGGGCGAAGAGAACAGCGAGTCCGTCTCGCAGGTGATCGTTGCGCTCACGGAGCTCGGCATTTCTCCGGATGACGAACGCTTCGTTAAAAATGGGCAGACGCTGGAGCAGGTGCTCTTGCGCTTTGCGCAGGAGGACGGAAGCTTCCGGCATACCGCAGATGGAAAAAGCGATGAAATGGCGACCGAACAGGCGCTTTACGCTCTGGCTGCCATTTCGCGTGCGCAGGATGGCAGAACCACCCTGTATGACATAACGGATACCGAACAATAAAAACAGGCTTGGATGAATTTAGGATAGGAGAGACATGGCATGAAAAAGTGGCTGAAACAGAGCTTGCTCCTGTGCCTGCTGGCGGCGCTTCTTAGCTCGAGCGTATTTGCGGCGGACACAGAGTCCGGCCTTTGTGACCTGAACTCCCATAACGGCTACCAGCTGACCGCAGTCGGCACGCCGGTAATCGTGGACGGAAAGAGGGTCTATCCGGGAACGCAGACGCTTTCTTTGACCTGTGACAATCCGGCGGCGGGTGAAAATCTGCTGCTGGTACAGACAGATGAAGGTGTCCCCCTCGAGGAAAATCTTGTTTATATCGACCAGAAAACCGGCTCGGCGGATTTTGAGATCTGCCCGAGCAGTCTCACGGACGGCGTTACATACTATGTTTACGTTGCAAACGATACTGGTAAAACGCTTGCCGGCACATTTTCGTATTACGACCCGTTCCCATACACCGTGACCGGCGCTTACGCTGCCAGCAAAAAGAATAAGGGAAAATACACCTTCACCGTCACGCCGATCGAAGGCGCACAGTACCGCATGGACGATGGTGCATGGCAGGACAGCAACGTCTTTGACGGCATCGAGCTTGGCACGATGCATGTGTTCTATGCGACGGTAGATGGGCGTGCTGGGCAATCCGAGCCGTTTCTCTGCCGCGACGCAGCGAAGGAAGCGGCGGAGGTAGACGCAATCATCAAGAAGCTTCCGGCGGCCAAGAAGGTCAAGCTGGAAAATGAAGCAGCGATCCGTGACGCGAAGAACATCTATGACGCGCTGCCCGAGGACAGCAAGGCGCTGGTTACGCCGTCCAACGTGACGAAGCTCGAGGACTGCATCGCGGCGCTGGAACAGATCAAAAGAGAAAACGAAGAACTTCTCAAGGCAACGGCGGAAGCAAGGACGCTCATGGAGCAGCTGCCGGAGGACACAAGTTATGTAGATGCTGACCACGCCCAGATCGTCAACGATGCAAGAACAGCCTACGATAAGCTGGACAAAGCCGGCAAGAACAGCTTGAAAACAGAATACAAGCGGCTGACTGCCTGCGAAAAGACGCTCAAGAAGAACGACAAGGCCGTGCAAAAGGCGCAGACGCAGCTGGCGAAGCTTCCGGATGCAGAAGACGTTATGACGGAGCTCAGTCTCAACGATAAAAAGAACGTGACGGCGGCCGAAAAGGCGTATAACGCTCTGACGAAAGATCAACTGACATTCCTCTCAGAAGACGAGCACGCGAAGATGCAGGCAAACAGCGAACGTATGCAGACGCTCATTGAGGGCGAAACGCTCATCAAGGCGGCGGAAAAGGCGATCAAGTCGCTCCCTGCGGACACGAAGATCAAGGCCACGGACAGCAAGAAGCTGGAAACCGCGCAGGAAGCCTATGCCAAGGTGAAAAATTCGGAGGACGGCTTGACCATTGACCCGAAACTTGCGGAGAAGTTTGAAACGTCCAGAACCGCGTACTATGCCTACCAGCAGCAGGCGGAGGATTTCCGCAGCGAATATCTGGATGCGCTCCCGAAGGATGCGAACGCTGTGACTGCCGAATATGAAACTGCTATTCCGGCGGCGCAGACGGCATATAAGGCTTTGAGCAAAAACGTACAGAGCTTTATCGAAAAAGCCGAGGTTTCGCATCTGAAAGCCTGTGAAAAGACTCTCAAGAAGAACCAGTCCGCGGCGGGAAAGGTCGATAAGCTGATTGCAAAGCTCCCCGCGGATGTCAGCGCCGAGTTCACGGCGAAGGACGAGAAAGCGATCAACGCGGCCTGGAAGGCATACAGCAAGCTGACGAGTGAACAGAAGACCTTCCTGGAAGACGAGCAGCATCTGCTCGATTGCTATAACAAGGCATACCCGGAAGGATAATAGAAAACGGAAGAAATTGGAGCAATGGAACGGGCGTATTCTGACGAGCGCATGGAGAATGAAACGATCTATCTGATTTTCGGGCAAAACGTCAAGGCGTACCGGAAAAAGCGCGGACGCACGCAGGAAGAGCTTGCGGCAACGCTGGACTGCGATCAGAAATATGTCTCCAGACTGGAAAACGGATACGCAAGACCCACGCTGGATATCTGCCTGAGAATCGCGAATTTTCTTCAGGTGTCCATAGACAATCTGCTGGAGGGCGCGTATGTGTTCCGGTGCTCGTCCGATGGCGCAAAGCGTCAGTGCCGCCGCCAGATGCTGGCGGAGATCGGCGAAGTTATTTCCAAGTATATGGGAGAAAACTGATGCACACATGCGGCAATGGCACAGCGCGTGCATTGCAAAATTAAAAACGGAAGGAAGGTGCATATATTAAAGCGGGCGTTTCGCCTTAAATAATGAACACCATATACCAGCAATATTTCACAGGCGGAATCGCCGCCGACTGACAATCCCAAAGTGGTTTGTCGCCTGAAACGGTATGAATCAGTGAAGATTCCACACCCGCGATTATTGCGCCCTATAATTTGCCCCGCAGAGCCTTTAGTTTCTGCGGGGTTTTTCGTAGTCGAAAAGGCTCGGATTTTACAAAATTCGGAGGAATTTTGTAAAATCCGAGCCTTTTCTGTTTTAAGCGAGTTCATCCGCAAAAAAACCGCACATTTCTATAAACAGGAAAACCAAAAACAATCCCAATATAGACAAAACCGTGTCGGACAGTCATCCTGCCACCTGCCCGCGCCCCTCCGTTTCTGACATTTGCTTATCCCCGCAAATGAAATTCAGAAATGGAGGAATGTATCTTGAAAACGAGGTGCTTCAGAAGAAAGCAAAACAGCGACGCCGTAGAATGGATCGAGATGAGCGGCGCGGAATATCTGGACTTCGTCCGTGATCCCGAGAACAAAGACAGGTTCTTTTTGAATATGAAAAACGTCGTTCTGGAATGCTCGAAGGAGGAATATCTGCAAAGCCGAACCGAGAAGCGGCGCAGCGACTATCTTGCAGAAAGCAAAAAGGGGTGGACGATCATCTCCCTTTTTGCGCAGGCAGACAAAGAGTCTACCGGCGAGGAAGTCATTCCGGACCCGGATGCCGATGTGGAAGAAAACATCCTACATACCCTTGCCGTGCAGCGCGTTCGTGAAGTAGTAGATGCACTTCCGGAGGAAGACGCGGCGCTGCTTCGTGCGTTATATCTGCAAACGCCGCCGCTGACCCTGCGTGCCTACAGCGAGAAAACAGGAATCCCGGTGATGACGCTGCATTACAGAAAAGAAAAGCTGCTTCGGCTTTTGAAGCAGCAAATCTGAGTCAGGTGCTCTGAGCCCCAGCCGCCAGCAGCATCCGCTCCAGCTCCCTCGCGGCGACGCTCAGGGGCTGCCCCTTCCGTTTCACGATGCACACGGCACGCAGCGGGAGGGGCTCTTGCAGTTCGATGCGGCGCACATTATCAGACGGACGAATGAACGCCTCCGGCACGATACCCACGCCGAGCCCGGCTTCTGCCATAGGGATGATCTGGTCAGCCGTGGCGGCTTCGATGGCCGGACGGAAGGCAAGATCATGCGCGGCAAAAACGGAGGCATAGAACGCATGAGAGGTCGTGCCCGCGCCGAGCGTGATGAGTGGATACGCTTCCAGCTCGGAAAGCGCGACGCTTCGTCCAAGCAAACCAGAAAAGGCCGGCGCGCAGATCGGAACCTCCCGAATTTCTTTGACGATCGTCTGCGTGAGAGACGGCGAGAGCGTAACCGGCGTTGTGATGACCGCAAAATCTGCCGTCGTCTCGTGCAGCGCCGCGACGGCCTGCGGCGTGGAGTGGTTGCTGATGCGAAGATGCACGCCGGGGTATTTTTCCTGATATTTTTTGAGAACCGGCAGCAGCAGACACCGAAGTGCCCCTTCGCTGGCAGCTAAAAACACGTTCCCGCGCTCGAGCGTCCGGCTCTGCGTCACGGCGGCTTCGCCCGCTTCAATTTCCGCGCACGCGATTTGAATGTGCCGGAACAGCTCCTCGCCCTCCGGCGTCAGGATCATGCCCCGGTTCGTGCGCGAAAAGAGCGGACAGCCGATCTCAGACTCCAGGTTCCGAATCGCGCGCGTCAGATTCGGCTGGCTGTTCTGTAACGCTTCCGCCGCCTTTGTCAGATTGCCGCACCTGGCGACGTGATAGAAAATCCGGTAATACTCGTAGCTGATATACATGGCACCCTCCGTGCATTCGTTTCTCTTCTGCCATTCTATTTTGATATATCGGAAATGTCAAATATAGATTTTACATATTTCATATTTCTGCTACGATAAGGGGCGGTCAAGAGAAATCATGTAAGACAGGAGCGAAAAATGATGAAACGGACGATCATCTGCATCAGCCGCCAATATGGCAGCGGCGGTCGGGAAATCGGCGAAGCGGTCGCAAAGAAGCTGGGGATTCCCTGCTATGATAAATGTCTCATTCAAAAAGCTGCGCAGGAAGCGAAGCTCTCAGCAAACGTTGTCGAGGAATATGACGAAAAGGGGGAAGACTTCGGTCTTGCCGTCTCGGGCAATCCCTTTGCCGATACGGCGGCTTTAAGCGAGTCGTTCTACTCCGAAGAAGCGCGGGTCTTTGACGCAGAGCGGCGCGTGATTCTGGAGCTTGCGGAAAAGGGCGACTGCGTGATCATTGGCAGATGTGCCTCCGCGATTCTGCGCAGCGCAGGCTATCATCCGCTCTCCGTCTTTATTTACGCAGACAGCGCCGACCGGGCAAAGCGCATCGCCGCGCGGAATGGGCTGGATGAAAAACGCGCCCTTCATAAGGCGCAGAAGGTCGACCGGATGCGCAAGCACCACTTTGATTTTTACGCGGACACACTCTGGGGCGAACCGGAAAGCTACGATCTGATGCTATCTTCGAGTGAGTATGGCATCGACGGCGCAGCGAGCGTCATTGCATCCGCGCAGGAGGCGATGCGCCATGAATAAGGATTTGACGACCGGCAAGCCTGAAAAAGTCCTCTGGCAGTTCTGCCTGCCGCTGTTCGGCAGCATCATCTTCCAGCAGCTTTATAATATCGCCGACAGTTTCGTGGCGGGGAAATTCATCAGTGACAACGCCCTTGCCGCCGTCGGCAACAGCTACGAAATTACGCTGATCTTCATCGCCTTTGCCTTCGGCTGCAACATCGCGTGTTCGGTTCTGGCGGCGCTGTTTTTTGGAGCCAAGCAGTACAATGACCTCAAAACGACGGTCTACACCGCGCTCATTTCCAGCTGCGTGATCTGCGCGATTTTGATGCTCGTGGGAACGCTCTGCTGCGACAGCTTACTCCGGCTCATCAAAACGCCGGAAGAGGTCTTCGCGGACTCGAAATTATACCTCGACATTTACATTTACGGTCTGCCGTTCGTGTTCCTCTACAATGTCGCAACCGGCATTTTCTCAGCGCTGGGCGACTCCAAAACGCCGTTTATCTTTCTTGCCTGCTCGTCCACGTCTAATATCGCGGTCGATATTCTGTTTGTTACGGCGTTCAACATGGGCGTTGCCGGTGTTGCCTGGGCGACGTTTTTGTGCCAGGGAATCAGCTGCGTGCTGGCGCTTGTGGTCGTCTTCCGCCGCTTTGCGAAAATCCCGACGGAAGGAAAAGTAAAGATCTTCTCGTGGAACCATTTTGGACGGTTCGCGGTCATCGCCATTCCGAGCATCTTGCAGCAGAGCTTCATTTCCGTCGGCAACATCATCATCCAGAGCGTCATCAACAGCTTCGGCGCGGCCGTCATGGCAGGCTACTCTGCGGCGGTGAAGCTCAACAACATGGTTATCACGTCCCTTACCACGCTCGGCAACGGCATTTCCAACTACACGGCGCAGAATCTCGGCGCGGCAAAGTTTGACCGCATCAAATCGGGCTTCCGCGCTGGGATCAAGCTCGTCTGGGCGCTGTGCGTGCCGCTGGTGGCGCTGTATGTATTCGCCGGGCAGCCACTTGTACACATCTTCCTTGAGAGCCCCACGGGGCAGGCAATGGATACAGGCGTGGCGTTCCTGCGCATCATCGCGCCGTTTTATTTCATCGTATCTGCCAAGCTCGTCTCCGACGGTGTGCTGCGCGGTGCGGGCCTTATGAAGAAGTTCATGATTGCGACGTTCACCGATCTGGTGCTCCGCGTGGCGCTGGCGGAGATTCTGTCCCGCACGGCGCTTGGCACGACGGGCATCTGGATCTCCTGGCCCATCGGCTGGACAGTCGCCGCCGTGTGTTCCATCGCGTTCTACGCGACGGTGCGTTGGGAAAAGCTTCATGCAGCTGTATAAGCAAAACCCCAGCCTATGAAAATGCTCACAGGCTGGGGTTAATTATCATTTACAGAATTTCTTGTACGCAGATAGGCGTCGATATCGCGGTTGATGTACTGATAGCCGGTCGTGTGCAGGACATCATAGAAGTCCCGCAGATAGTCGAAGACGCCGTTTTTTTGAAACAGGTCATAGACCTGACGCCCAGAGAGCGATTTGTGCGCCTTATAGCTCTCCATGCAGAAAACCGTGAATTTTGCTTCTTCGCTCATATTATCGTCCCTCCTAGACATCAGGAAACGCAATACGCTGCCCCGCAAGCTCCTGATTCAAAAGCGTACACAGCATGGGCGTGCTGTACTGCCAGAGCTTTGTCTGTTCGTCTTCCAACGCAGCATACAGTCTGGAAGCGTAGAGCAGCCGAATTGCGTCCTGTTCGGAAACCTTTCGCTCCCGGCAGATGGCAGCGACCAGATCCGCGCAGATGATCGGCATGATCGCCTGAAACTGTTCCTGGCTCATGGCTGGGGTTCCTCCTTGATCTCAGTTGCACCGATAAAGCGGCAGAGGGCAAGCGCGTCCTGCGTTAGAAATGTCCATTGATCGTGCAGAACCTCTGTTTTCAGCCGTTTCACGGTTTCCTCCGCATCGAAAACGCCGGTTTCGAACAGGCGAATGGATTGATAGACGTTATCGTCTGCCACCGGACCGATCAGCAGATCAGACGCGGACGTCGGCGCGGCGCCCCGGCGGTTCTGAACAACGAAGTCCAGCCACGCCCGGTCGGCGGTCATGAACCGCCTGATGCGCAGAAGCGTCTGCGCTTTTTCAAAATCAAATTCATAGGCAGAGACTGCGCCGACGCGGGCGTTCTCTCTGCGCATTTTTATTCTTGCCCAGCGCTCGGCTTGCTCATAAGAGGATGTTGTATAAAAACCGGCGCCGAAGTCCAGAAGAGAAACGCCGGCGCGAAGCTCTGGCATTTCTACGCGAACCGTGCTTCCGTGATACAAGATCATGACCGTCCCTCCTGTGCGCATACCCGAATTATCATTTGTAGCTTACCATACGCGAAGAAAATATGCAAGTCGCAGCACGCAGGTTTGATTTACAGGAAAGCAGAGCTTCGCCACCCCAGTCCAGCTCCTGCGCAAGATAGCCACATCGGTTTCCCTTTGCCGGACGTCCGTGCTTTTTCGGATGTCCGGCGCTTTTTCTTTCTGCGCTCAAAACATGGAAACTGCACTCTCGCAGCAGAGCCGATTCGACGGCTTCTGCTGCTTTTTTGTGCGCCGAGAAAAAATTTTGAATTTTTGAAAAATTTTTTCGTACAAACGCCTTAAAAATTGTGCAACTAAAGGTGAGAGGGTTTTTAGACCAAAGCCCGTGAACCTTTTCAAACACTGCTTGCAGTCATATCCGATTCAACAGTACATCAGTTGGCAGAACCCGACGAGGGAAAGCGATTTGGCGGATGCGCGAAGACCACCTGTACAGCTCTGCTGTATAAAGACGGCCCAATAAGGTGACGAGCGATCCCATCCTGCCGGAAGCAGCTTTGGCAAGCTGTTTTGCGAAGACCCTGCCAGCCTATAATGGTACACCTGTCCAGCCACAACGGAACGTAATGGGGGCAGCTCGGAGAGATCCTCGGAGGGGTGCAAGACCCGTGGAGCGGCAGCCAGCCGCCGCTGTTTGAAATCGCCCTCTGGCTTGGGGAGCAGCGACGAATAAAGCCAGAAGTACAAATGTCAGAAACCGCGGGAACCGTATCCCGCTATGGAATACGGTTCCCGCTTTGTGTATAGGAGAAATGGAATGAATCCGAATATTGATTTTTTAGGCATCTGCCAGCTTCTGAAAGCACTCCGAACGGTCGGGTTTTCTGAGACTGAAATCAAAAAGATCGCGCGTCGAATCGCTATTGAGCTTGGTGCAAATTTCACACTTTACGCTTGATTTTTCTCCATTTTGGTCATAGCTATTCTGAAAATATTGTAGTAGTGTGTGTTGCTGCAGGGAGGTGAGAATGTGGCGAAAAAGCAAATCGACGGAAACCTTGCGCTGGAACAACAGCGCGTCATCGTCATCCCGGCGCACGATGAGATCGTCGCGCGAAAGCTGCGCGTCGCGGCGTATGCCCGCGTCAGCTCCTCCAGCGAAGATCAGCTTAATTCCTATCGCGTCCAGAATCAATACTATTCCGAACTCATCTCAGGTAATCCGGATTGGGAAATGGTTGATATCTATGCCGACGAGGGCATCACCGGCACATCCGTCGAGAAACGTGAGGATTTTCAGCGCATGATGAGCGATTGCCGGAAAGGCAAGATTGACCGCATTCTGGTTAAATCCATCTCTCGATTTGCCAGAAATACGAAGGACTGCCTTGCGGCTGTCCGGGAACTCAAGGAACTCGGTGTCAGCGTTCTGTTCGAGGAACAGGGCATTGATACAGCAAAGGTGTCCAGCGAGATGGTTACGGCAATCATGGCGTCCTTGGCGCAAAAACAAAGTGAGTCAATTTCCAGAAATACCCGCATGGGAATTCAGTGGCGGATGGAATCCGGACATTTTCATATCAGTAATCCCCCACTCGGCTACAATTTGGAGGAAGGCGTTTTGTCAGCGACGGAGGATGGTATCTCCGTTGTAAAGTTCATTTTTGATTCCTATCTGTCGGGAAAAAACTCAAGGGAAATCAGTGAAAAGCTGAATTCACAGCAGGCGTTAAACCGGACATGGACCAGCAAAACCGTCGATTACGTTCTGCAAAATGAACGGTACGCTGGCAATGCGCTGCTGCAGAAACGATATACGACAGACAGCTTTCCACGAGTGAAAAAACGAAATCACGGTGAGCGGATGCAATACTATATCGCAGACAGCAATGAAGCAATAATTACACAGGAGCAATTCGACCGCGCACAGGCGCTTCGCAAAAACCGAAAAGCGGAGCAGTCAAAAAATATCCGTGCATATTCAAAAAGGTGCTACTGTTCCTGTGGCTCCAGATGCCGCTCCAAATATATCAATCAAATTTGGTACTGGGTTTGTGTTGCGCATGAGGAACAAAAAGGTGTCTGCCAAATCAAGCAGGTACCGGAGGAAACTATTAACGCAGCGTTCTGCCGTCTGTACTACAAACTCAAGCATAACGGCAATCCCATCTTCACGCAAATGCTCTCGAATCTCCAGAAGATCCGCTATGCTCGGATGCTCTGGAGCGAGGACGTGATCTCTCTCAACAAGAAAATTTCGGATACACTCAGTCAGGTTCAATTCCTAGCCCAGCTTCAACAGGCGGGCGGCGTTGATCCTGATACTTTTATATCTTCCAACAACAAACTCAACGAACAACTCCGCAGGCTGAAACAGGAAAAAGCAAGGCTTCTCGACACCGACAGCGACGATCTGGCAGACCGCACCCGCGATCTCATGGACGCGCTGGAGGACGGGCCGGATTTTCTCGACGGCTTTGATGCGGAGCTGTTCGATGCGCTTGTAGATAAAATCATCGTAGACAGCAACGAGCGCCTGCGCTTCCGGCTGAAAAACGGTCTGGAGCTGCCAGAGCAAATCGAAAGGACAAGACGCTGATGGGAAATCGGAAGCTGCCGTTCGGCTATCAGATGCGCATGGGCGAGATCATCCAGAACGAACCGGAAGCCAAAGCCGTGCAGGATATTTTCCTGGAATATACGCTTGGCGCATCGCTCAAGGAGATCGCAGAGCAGATGAGCAAAACCGGCCCCAGCTACGACGAGGGCAAGAGTTGGAACAAAAACATGGTGGCGCGAATCTTGGAGAACGCTAAGTACATAGGCGCAGACAGTTATCCGAAATTAGTTGACATAAAATTATTTGAAGCAGCCGCCGAGAAGCGCCAAACCAAGCAGCACCTGCCAGAGCGGACACCGGCGCAGAAAGCGCTCAAGCGTGTATGCTCCAAGCCGCCTACCCCGGAGATCGAGCAGCAGGTCACACACCTGCTCGGCAAACTGGCAGAGCAGCCGGAGCGCATTGTGCAACCTGAAAAGCCGTCCATACCGATACATAGCACCACACAGATCGAGCTGGATAACGTTCTGAACACCCAGCCACTCGATGAAGATGCCGCCAGAAGCTTGATCTGCAAGCTGGCACAGGAGCAATACGATGCAATCGGCAACGAGGAATACGAAACCGAGCGTCTGCGGCGGCTGTTCACCGCTTTTGAATGCACGGCAGAACTCAATGCGGAGCTGCTGCAAAGCGCCGTAGCCGCCGTGCTGGTGACGCGCCAAACGGTGCGCTTGCAGCTCAAGAACGGACAGATTATCGGAAAGGATGACCTTCTATGACAGACGAAAAGCCGCGCGTGATTATCATTCCGCCAAAGCCGGAGTTCCAGCAAACGACTACAGTCACAAAGCAGCTTCGCGTCGCGGCGTACTGCCGTGTCTCGACCAAGGAAGAAGAACAGACCAGCAGCTATGAAGCGCAGTGCGAGTATTACACCGACAAAATCATGTCCAACAAGGAGTGGACGATGGCAGGCATTTTTGCAGACGAGGGCATTACCGGCACGTCTACAAAAAAGCGCACGGAATTCCTGCGGATGATCCGCCAGTGTAAGCAGAAAAAGATTGACCTTATTCTTACAAAGTCCATCCAACGGTTTGCGCGTAACACACTCGACTGCATCAACTATACGCGCATCCTCCGTCAGTTGGGCATTGGCGTCCTCTTCGAGAAAGAAAACATCAACTCCTTGCCGCCGGACAGCGAGTTTATGATCACGATGTACGGCGCGATGGCACAGTCCGAGAGCGAGTCCATCTCCGGCAATATTCGGCGCGGCCGACAGATGCACGCAAAAGTTGGAACACTCAAGGTTCCCTGTTGCCGACTTTATGGATATGAAAAAGATGCAGACGGCAAATTCCGCGTCATACCAGAACAAGCAGAAATTGTGCGTGAGGTCTATAAACGATATGAGAGCGGCGCCAGCCTGCGCAATCTGCAAGACTGGCTGGAGGAAAATCAGATCAAAACGGTTCTTGGAGAATCAAAATGGACAACGACATCTATCAAGAGCATCCTGACAAACGAAAAATACTGCGGCGATGTCTTGCTCCAGAAAACATTCCGCACAGATGTAATCAGCAAGAAGGTCATTAAGAACGTCGGTCAGATGGCGCAATACTATATGCCCGACCACCATGAAGCCATCGTCAGCCGAGAACAGTACAATGCAGTGAAGGCAGAAATGGCAAGACGGAGCGCCCTGCGCAGCCAATCCAAGCAGGCCGTAACTGGTCGATCCTGCTATACCAGCAAATACGCTTTATCGGACAGACTTGTGTGCGGCGAGTGCGGGACGCTCTACCGCCGCTGCACATGGACATCCCTCGGACGGAAATATCCCGTCTGGCGCTGCATGAGCCGCCTGAACTACGGTACAAAATACTGCCACAATTCTCCGACGATCAAGGAAGAACCGCTGCAGGTGGCGATTTTGGCGGCGATCAACTCCGCCATGAGCAACAAACCAGCCCTGCTCGACCTTATCAAGAGTGCAGTTTCCTTAGAGCTTCTGCCGGTGCAGGGTCAGACCATGAGTCTTGCCGACATCGAACAGCGGCTGGCGCAGCTCGATGAACAATTCCAACAGCTTCTGGCCGAAGCTATCGATGCCAAAGATAAAGACGCCTGCAATGCGCAGTTCGCAGAAATCCTGGCCGAGCAGACAGCGCTCAAAAAGCAGAAAGAAGTGATTCTGCAAGGCAGTGCCGACGCAGATCGCATCTGTACCCGCATGAAGCAGGCAGAGCAAGCCATAGAGGACACTGCATCCACGATCACAGAATGGAACGAAAACGCCGTCCGGCAGATCGTAGAGCGCGTGACCGTCCTCTCTGCTGATGAAGTGCTGGTGCGAATCAAGAGCGGCACAGAAATCAGACAACGATTGGAGTGATAAAAATGATCTATGCAACCGGTGATCTTCATGGAAACAGCCTCCGATTCCAGCCTCAGTATTTCCCAGAGCAAGCCAGCATGACGAAGGATGACTACATGATCGTCTGCGGCGATTTTGGCTGCGTCTGGAATGGCGACAGGAGTGACGATCCGCAGCTTGACCGGCTGGAAGCCTTGCCGTTTACGGTTCTGTTCGTGGATGGAAACCATGAAAACTTTGATGCTCTGAGCGAATATCCTGTGGAGCAATGGCACGGCGGGAAGGTGCATAAAATCCGCCCGCACGTTATCCACCTAATGCGCGGGCAGGCATTCGAGCTGCAAGGCCGCACCTTCTTCACGATAGGCGGCGCACAGAGCCATGATATTGCTGACGGCATTCTGGACATGGATTGCCCGGATTTTTACGAACGATACGATTCTCTGCGCCACAACCGAGGGCAATTTCGCATCAACCACATTTCATGGTGGCAGGAAGAACTGCCGTCCGATGAGGAATATGCTAAAGCCCGGCAGACGCTGAAGCGGCTGGACCGGAAGGTCGATTACATCATCACACACTGTGCGCCGACGGTAATTCAGCAGAAAATCAATCCTAACTTCGAGCCGGACAAGCTAACAGACTTTCTGGAGGAAATCCGATGCCGTAGCCAGTTCCATTACTGGCTGTTCGGACACTACCACGACAACCGGATCATCGATGAAAAGTATGTTCTGCTCTACGAACAGATGGTGCGGATATTATAAAAAATAGTAGAATTTTTCTCTCTGCCGCAAGATGATTTTAGGTCGGTTGAGGGATTAGAAAACGCCGGAAACCCGCATAAACTCTATGTTTTTGCGTGTTCTCGGCGTTTCTTTTATCGCCTGTGTTAGTGGTGCTTTTTCGGTAAATGGTGCCCAAATGGTGCCCAAATCCCACGCGGGGCTATAAAACGATATAAGAAGCGGTAAAGAGATACAGCGGTTAAAGCTCTAAATCGCTGCTCTTTTTCTTTGCTTTCTTCGGCTCGGCTTTCTCTGCCTTTGCCGGGTCAGCCTGTTTGACCGTCCCATGATAAGCGTCTAAGACTTCCTTTTTTCGTTCAAGCCGCACGTCCACATAACGGGCAGTAACAGCTTCAAAGTTCATAGACAGCCCAAGTGATACGCCGATACCCGCAAGCGTATGTCCCAACACTTCGCCTACGGTGTAGAAGTCGCCCGTCAGTTGGTGCATATTCGTAGCCGCCGTATGGCGTAAATCGTGAAAGCGGATATGCGGCATATCCAAATCTTCAAGCAGCTTTCCAAACTGGGAAGATACCCACGACGCAGAGATAGGGGAACCGTCCGGCTTCGCTACAACAAGGTCATTGTCATAGTAAGGCTTTCCGTTCTTTTCTGCCTGTTCGCGCTGCGCTTCCTGCATAGCAAACTGTTTGAGAAAGAACGGGCGGGCAAGCTCTGTGATAGGCAGCTTTCGCCCGTTGGATTTCGGCGGTGCCATTTCCTCAATGACTTTTGTTTTCGGCGGTACCTTAAAGGGGAGCTGCTCGGAAACGTCAAAGGTATTGTTTTCCAAGTCAACATTGCGCCAACGTAGCCCCAAGATTTCGGAACGGCGCATACCGTAAAGCCCGCCCAGAATGACGGGCATTTCCCAGACTGTCCCCTCGACGCGCTGCATGAGGGCTTTTACCTGTTCCGGCGTGTAGGGGTCGGGGGTCTTGTCGCCCTTGCCAAACTTTGTAAGCGTGTCCTTTGCCGCGTTGGTTTCGATATAGCGGTATTTCCGGGCATGGCTCAACGCCACGCTCAACACGCGCTTTGCCCCGGCTGCGGTGGACGGTTTCAAGCCCTTGTCAATAATCTGCTGAAACATCTTGTCTACCATAGCCGGGGTAAGCTGATTAAGGGCAACGCCGCCAATGTATGGATTGATATAGTTTGCAATGGTCTTTTTGTACCCGTCGTAGGTAGAGGGGCGCAAGTTTACTCTTGCATAGCTTTCCACCCAATCATTGAGATAGGCGGCGACGGTCTGCTTGCGCTGTGAAGTAATGGAAGCAATCTGCCCCGGATTTTGGAGTTTCGTTTTCATTTCCGCTTCATGCTGCGCCGCTTCGCGTTTGGTCGCAAATCCTCGTTTGGTATAGGATTTTTTCGCCCCGTCGGGGGCGGTGTACTTTATATCAACGTCGTAAACCGTACCCGGTCGCCCGGTCAGTACGCCGTTACTGTCGCGTTTGTTTTTCGCTTGTCTTGTTCTGATTGCCATAGCTTAACCCCCTTGCGTTGCCGGGGGCTTTGCCGCTTTCTTTGCTCTGTGGTACCAATCCCAAATAGCAGCGTCGGCAATCAAGCGGCGGTTTCCATTTTGGATATATTCAAGCTCGCCACTATCCATAAGCTCGCGCAGCTTGTTTTCGCCAATGCCGCTAACCTTGCTCATTTGCTCTACTGTTTTCAGCATAGGCAGCAAAGGGGCGGCATAGCTTGTAGTTTCTTTTTTTGCCATAGAGATTACCCCCTTTCGTAAAAATGGCAAAAGGTTTGTTTACGAAAAGTGGGTTTCATCAGACGGTCGATTCGCTTCTCAACCTCACGGGAATTGCACCCCTGCGCGGTTCTCGCGCAGCCCTACCCATTGCCTGCGACGCTTTGAACGC
>ERZ832522.1381-NODE-1381-length-32654-cov-5.745575_pt1 | contig 32654 bp, 26 predicted proteins | sample MGYA00519951_ERZ832522 | MGnify/ENA primary metagenome ERZ832522 (study PRJEB31850, sample SAMEA3708728) | human gut metagenome | biome: human gut; feature: human-associated habitat; material: faeces | place: China | collected 2014 ... | reverse complement strand
TGATAGTTATTTGAAAAGCAAGCTGTATACTAAGAGTGTAAAGAAAATAACTAGTCATTTGGACGAAGGAGAAAACCATGGAAAAAGTATTAGAAATTTCCCATTTGAGTAAAAAGTTCGGTCAACAATACGCCTTAAATGATGTGAATCTCACCATTCGCAAAGGCGACGTTTATGGCCTGATCGGTAAGAACGGGGCTGGGAAAACCACCCTCATCAAGATCATCACCCAGCTGATTCAAGAAACTGACGGAAGCGTCTCCCTCTTTTCTTCCACGAATCGCTCTCAGTGGACCCAAGCTCTGAAAAGGGTCGGATCCGTCATCGAGAGTCCCGTGGCCCACAAGCATATGACCAGCTGAACACCATCACGGAGTTCGGCCAGCACATGGACTTCTTCGGCATCGACCTGACCCGTGTGCCGCAGTACAGCCTGGCAGCAGACAACCTGCCCCTGCTGATCTTCCCCATCCTGGCTGTCGTCACCATGTTCATCTCCACCCACATCAGCATGAAGGCCTCCGGTCAGGAGATGCAGGGCAGCATGAAGCTGACCATGTATATGATGCCTCTGATGTACGTCTTCTTCTGCTTTACCGTTCCCTGCGCATTCTCTCTGTACTACGTCATTTCCAACATCGTGATGACCGTGCAGACCCAGGTCATGCGCAAGATCTATGACCCCGAGAAGATGAAGGAGCAGGTCAAGGCCGAGATCGCTTCCCGCAAGAAGGAAGAGAAGCGCGGCGTGAAGAGCACCATCATCAAGGTCAAGGACGAGAAGACCGGTGAGGTCGTGGAAAAGAACATCTCCGCCAGCGAGATGAACAAGCGCCGCCTCGAGTATGCCCGCCAGCAGGATGCTGAGCGCTACAAGGACGAGCGCACTGTCCCGCTGAGCGAGCTGCAGAACAAAAAGGAGGATTGACGGTTATGATCCGTACGCAGGAAGCGACCGGCAAGACGGTCGATGAAGCACGCACCAACGCCTGCGCTCTGCTGGGCGTGGAAAAGGACGACATCAACGTCAGCTACGAAGTGCTGGAAATGCCCCAGAAGACCGGTTTTCTGGGCCTGAAGCTCACTCCCGCCAAGGTCCGCGTCAGCGTCGAGCTGCCGGACGAGCCTGTGGCAGCTCCTGCTGCCCCCGTTGAGGAGCCCGCTCCCGTTGTGGAGGAGAAGGCTGCTCCTGCGGCGGCTGAGCCTGTCGTCGAAGAGACTGCCCCTGAAGCTCCCGCTGCTGTGGAAGAGCCTGCCGCTCCCGCTGAGGAAGCTGCCCCTGCCGAAGAGCAGGCTGCTCCCGCCGCAGAGGGCGAAGAGGTGGAAGTCCCCATCAACATCGAGGAGAACGCCAAGGTCAAGGCCGCTGTGGACTACCTGCAGGAAGTCATCGAGAAGATGGGCGTACAGGACGTCAAGTTCAGCGCTGTGCAGAAGGGTGAGGCTACCATCATCCGTCTGGACGGCGAGAAGATGGGCGCCCTCATCGGCCGCCGCGGCGAGACGATGGAGAGCCTGTCCTATCTGGCAAGCCTCGTGGCAAACCGCCTCGAGGGCGACTACATCAAGCTGGGCCTCGACGTGGCCGGCTACCGCGACAAGCGCGAGAGCGACCTGACCGCACTGGCACAGCGCATCGGTGCCAAGGTGCGCCGCACCGGCCGCAGCTTTGCCATGGAGCCCATGAACCCCTACGAGCGCCGCATCATCCACTCTGCCATCAGCAAGATGGAGGGTGTGCGCAGCGAGAGCAAGGGCGAGGGCCGTGACCGCCGCGTGGTCATCTACTCCACCGCACCGGATGCCCAGACCGAGAACACCTACGGCGAGCGCCGTCCCCGCGGCGGCCGCCCCGGCAACGGACGCCGCCCCGGCGGCAACCGCAATGGCGGCTATCGCGGCGGCAGCCGTTCGGAGCACGGCGACCGCAACGGCAACCGCGGCGGTTACCGCGGCAGCCGCAACGGCGGCAACCGTGGGCCCCGTCCTTCCGGTGTGCCGGAGCGCACCTATGCGCCCCGCGATGCCGAGACTGCCGCACCGGTGGCACCCAAGCGCACCGAGCGCGTGGATGATTTTGCTGATTTCAGCTTTGGCAAGATCGAGCTGTAACCCCTGAACCATGCAATGCCTCCTGCAATTGATGCAGGGGGCATTTTTGCGCTCCGGTCTGTGCAAAAACGGCACGGCTTTTTCCACGGACTTTTCGGAGCCGGTGGAAAACCGACACGGGGTGTATCTTTTTGGACGGAAACGTGGTAGAATAAAAAATAAAATGAGGGATGTCGTCCGCTGGAAAGACGGCCGAAGGAAAGGGATGAACACAGGCGTGGGCAAACTACATCAGATGCTTTTCTATGCCGGGTTGGAACCGGAAGAGTACCAGGCCTGTCTGCCGGAGATCCGCAAGGACAACCGGAAGAAGCTGCGTGCCTATCTGATCATAGCCGGTATCTTTCTGCTGGTCATCATCTGCCTGCTCGGCGGGCTCGGGGCGCTGCGCGCCAATCGGGGATATTATCTCCTCTCGTTTGTCGGCTGTCTGGTGCTGCTGGCGATCGAAATGATGCTTCCGGAGGATAACGGTCTGCTGCTGGACTGGCTGATGTATGCTTTCGAGGCGCAGCTGTATCTGCTGGGCATGCTGATCATGAAGGACTCGCCGGAGGAGCTTTCGGTCAGTTTCATCGCATTTCTGCTGGCCGTGCCGCTTCTGTTCGTGATGCCGCCGGTGCAGCATATCAGCAACATCCTGTTCTTTGCGGTGATCTTCATCGGGCTGGCGCTGCACGTTAAGACCGGGCGGATCGCGGTCATTGACATCATCGACTGTGTGGTGTTCGGGATGATGTCCAGCATCATTTCCAGCTTTATGATGGTCTCCATGCACCAGAATTTCCTGTCCGAGCTCCGGCTGCGCCGGTTTGCCAACTTTGATATCCTGACCAATATGCAGAATCGCAATGCCTACGAGAGCAGCCGGGACAGCTGGGCGAAAAAATGCACGGTGTCCCTCAGCTGTGTGTATGTGGACGTAAACGGCCTGCATGAGCTGAACAACGCCAGCGGCCACAAAAAAGGGGACCAGATGCTGCAGACTGTGGCGCTGGAACTGCAGGGTCGTTTCGGCCGGGACAACTGTTACCGTACCGGCGGGGACGAATTTGTGGCCTTTGTGCAGGACGAGCCGGAAACAGCGGTGCGCGCAGCGACGGACGAGCTGATCCGGGCATTGGAACAGAAAGGCTGTTCGGCAGCCATCGGGGTGGTCACCCAGAATGCAGGCAGCATGGATCTGGACACGCTGATCCGACAGGCCGAACAGCAGATGTATCAGGCCAAGGAAGAACATTACCGCATCCAGCGGCAGCTGGAGCACTGAAAGGAACCGACTATGCAGGAAACGACCATTGCAGCCATTGCCACAGCCCCCGGTGCGGGCGGCATCGCGGTGGTGCGCCTGTCCGGTGCGCAGAGCTATGCCGTGGCAGAGCGGGTGTTCCGCCCGGCAAACCCGGGCAAAAAGGTGGCGCAGGCAAAAGGCTACACAGCATTGTTCGGCCATTTTGTGGACGGCGGCGAGGAATTTGACGAGGGCGTGGCTCTGTTTTTCCGTGCGCCCCACAGCTATACCGGCGAGGATGTGGTGGAGCTTTCCTGCCACGGCGGCAGTGCGGTGGCACGCCGTCTGGTGGAGGCCTGTCTGGCAGCCGGTGCGCAGCCGGCGGCCCCCGGCGAGTACACCCGCCGTGCGTTCCTGAACGGCAAACTGGGCCTGACGCAGGCCGAAGCGGTCATGGATCTGATCTCGGCCGACGGGCGGCAGGGGGCAGCGCTGGCCAATGCGGCCCTGTCCGGTGCGCTGGCCCGCAAGATCGGGGAACAGAAGGATGCCCTCACCGCCCTGCAGGCCCATCTGGCAGCCTGGGTGGATTTCCCGGAGGAAGATGTGCCGGAGCTGGACGAAGTCCATCTGCGCAGCGTTCTGGGCAGCGTGCAGGAGACGCTGGACGGGCTGATCCGCAACTATCAAGCGGACACCGTCCTGCGCGAGGGCGTGGACTGTGCCATCGTGGGCCGCCCCAATGCGGGCAAGTCCACCTTGCTGAATCTGCTGGCCGGGTTCGACCGTGCCATCGTCACCCCGGTGGCAGGCACCACCCGCGACGTGGTAGAGCAGGCGGTGCAGCTGGGGGATATCCGGCTGAACCTTTTTGACACCGCCGGTCTGCGCGAGACCGAGGACGCCATTGAAGCGGAGGGCATCCGCCGCAGCTGGAAGAAACTGGAAGAGGCTGGCCTGATCCTGGCGGTGTTCGATGGCTCGGAGCCGCCTACCCGGGAGGATCTGGAGCTGGCCCGGCGCTGTGCGGGCCGCCCGGCCATTGCCCTGGTGAACAAGGAAGATAAACCCACGCAATTTGGTGCGGAGCTCATCGCCCCGTACTTTGCCATGGTGCTGCCGGTGTGCTGTCAGGAAGAGGGCAGCCGCAAGGTCATCACGCCGGCCAGATCGACCGAAGCCGGACTGATCAACAGATCGGTCGCTCCTTCGCCGTAAAAGCAGGCTGGCCGGTGCTTCGTACGCGGAAAAACGCAACTCGTCCATCCGTCGCTGTCGTACCACGTCAGCACGTTCATCATCGGTTCCGCATCCGCCGGCAATACCTCCAATGCCTCGTACAATTTCCCGAAGCAGGCGGCCGCAGCCGACGCATCGGCGGAACGGATCACGAATCCGCCGCGCAGGTAATCGCGGATCGCATACGCCGCCGCCCCGGACGCTTCGAGAACCTTTTCGGTCGCAAAACGTCCGATTTCGGCCTCCAACGGCATCGCGCCTTTGCCTACCGCCTGAAAATGAGCATGGTCTGGAGCCGAGGCTCCGCACCGCGGGCCGTTGTAAAAGACGACCTCCCGGTCGAAGCAGCGCGCCAAAGCCAGCATATCCCCATAACGATCCGCGATCGACTGCGGCACGTGTTCCGCCGCAGGAATCGTAAAATGTCGGGCGAAAATCGGATACGGATTTACCAATACCCGATAACCGTCCCCCCAGGGTAATCCCCGCTGTTCGGGCGGTTGATTTTCCGAACATAAAAAACATTTTCGGGCAACGACGGACGCCGCATCGACCTTTGCGGCCGACGAAACGATCCGCGCCGGATTGAACTGCACCCGAATCGAAAAACCGTCCAGATCGAACGTCTTGGTTTCAATCCGCCGCAGCGCTTCGAAATTCCGCCGGGCAAACTCCCATTCCGCGAGTTGACTTTCGAAAAACGCGTTCAATTCATCGGCTCCAGGACAATTCATTTTTATACAATCGGTTACAATCCGTTATTTCACTTGCTTATTCATATTCAAGGCGATGCGGGCCCGCAGTTCCCACGTCCGCAGGCGGTCCTTGTAAACATTGTTCCGGTTCGTCCGGACGATGTCGAGCGAAGCGTCGGAATTGTCGTCCCAGCGACGGCACAGATAAAGCACGTCGTATATCCGGCCGATCCGGTATTCGCGCGAAAAGCGCAGCCCGAGCGCGTAATCCTCCCCATAACTGGTATTCGGCACTTTCAGTTCGCGCAGCAGCGGCGTATAAAACGCGCGCGGAGCTCCCAGACCATTGATCCGTAACGCATTGTTCCGCCCGTTCTCAAGCGTCCATTCCCGGTGGTCGATCACCCCCGGCGGGATCGGTTTCATCTCGAAATCGGTCAGCATATAAGTTCCCACGACCATCGCGCACCGCTGGCTGTAAAAGGCGTCGACGATTTTCTGCAACGTATGTTCGTCGGCATATACGTCGTCGCTGTCGAGCTGCACGGCAAACCGGCCGCATCCGGGATGATTCACCCCGACATTCCAACAACCGCCGATCCCGAGGTCGTCCCGTTGCGGAACGATATGGATCAGCCGCCCGTCCGCTGCAAAGCGGTCGATCGCTTCGGTCGTGCCGTCGGTCGAATGATTGTCGATCACGATCAGATTGAATTTAAATCCGGCCTGCTGCTTCAGCACCGAAGCGATCGCATCTGCGATCGTCCGTACCCGGTTGCGTACCGGAATGATTACCGAAGCCTCGCATTCGAAACCGTCTGCGGCGAACTCCAGTTCCCGGAACGTCGGCTCCAGATAAGCCCCCACCCGTTTCAGATGGTCGGTACACGCCTGTTCCATTTCCATCTGCGCGTCCCGGTTTTTCGGATCGACATAGCTAAATAAAGAATTCACATCACCCGACTCATCATCCTTTAAATCAAAATATAGATATTCGTTAATATGCACCAACAAGTCCCGACAGGAAACCCTCAGGCGCAGGTCGTAAAGCCCGGCGAAACGGTAATCGCGTTCCATCTGTCCTACGGCTCGTTTCAGCGCGTCCGTCCGGTACAGCAAAACCGGCCCGAAATCGAAATCGTCGCGCAGGCTGCCCGCCTGGCAATCGATCACCGGGTGTTCGCTGCGGCGACCGTTCCGCACTTCGTAATAATCGGCGTAAACCAGCCCGGCATTCGTATCCCGCGCAACTTGCAGCATCCGGTCGAGAGCGGACATTCCCATCCGCAATACGGCATTGCCGGTATAGATCAACGTATAATCCCCAGAGGACGCTTCGGCGATCTTCCGGAGCGTCGCCGAAGCGCACAACGGCCCGCCGATCCGGTTTTCGCACTCATCGGCCGGATCGTTCTCCGACCCGTCCACCCAGAAAATTTTGTCTACCGCCTCTTCCCGGCGCAACCCGTCCGTTACGCTTTTCGCCTGCTCCGTACCCATACCGGGCAGAAAACAATCCACACGTATTTTCATCGCAATCTGCTTCTTGAACTTAGCAGAACAAAGATAGGACAAAATCCGCACGATCCCAACCGGCAGACTCTTTTTTACGGCCCCGTTCGTTTCGCTATTTTACCCGGATCAGATTCAACCCGTCGCGGATCGGCAGGATCACGTTTTCCACGCGGTCGTCCTGCAATACCCGGTCGTTGAACTCTCGGATCGCCCATGTATGCCGGTCGCCGACAGGTACGGTTTCGGCCACTTTCCCGTACCAGAGGATGTTGTCGGCCAGAAGATAGCTGCCGCTGCGCACCAGATGCGACAGAGCCATATCGTAATACTGCGGGTATTCGCGTTTATCGCCGTCGATAAAAATCAGATCGAATACGCCGAGCGACGGAGCGATATCGAGCGCGGAACCGATGTGCAGCGTAATGCGGCCGGAAAGCCCGCTGCGGATGAAATATTTCGATGCGATCGGTTCCAGTTCGTCGTTCGCTTCGATCGTATGCAGCTCGCCGCCTTCGCCGAGCCCGCGCGCCATGCAGATCGCCGAATAGCCGGTAAAGGTACCGATCTCCAGGATCCGCTGCGGACGGATCATCCGCACGACCATCTCCAGCAACCGCCCCTGCAAATGACCCGAAATCATCCGGGGTTGCACCACGCGCAGGTGGGTCTCCCGGTCGAGTTCGGCCAGTAGCGGATCTTCGGGGGTAACGTGCCGCTCGATATATCGTTCCAGATCGTCCATATCTACCGGTACATGAGCATCGAAAGGTTCTGCGTCCCGTAAATCTCGTTGGCCACCGCGACGATTTCGTCCCGCGTGACGGTGCCGATCTTCTCGCGGATCGTCTCCATCGCATCGATATTATTGTAAACCAGAAAACTGCGCGCGGCACTCAACATATAGCTCTCGTTGTTCTCCATCGCGATCGTAATCTGGCCGAGGTACTGTTTTTTGGCGATATGCAACAGGCGGTCGCTCAACTTTCCGCTGCGGATTTTCGTCAGTTCGAGGTCGATCAGTTCGAGGCATTCGTCGGCCCGTTCCTTGTCGGTTCCGAAATAGATCGTCGCAAGACCCGTATCGCTGAACGGGGTGAACCCCGCTTCGATATTATAAGCCAAGCCGTTGCGCTCCCTTACGGCCAGGTTCAGCAGCGAATTGGCCGACGGGCCGCCGAGTAGGTTCGTCAGTAGCGACAGCACCACGCGCCGTTCGTCGTTCAGGTTGTAGGCCCGGCCGCCGAGAATGCAATGAGCCTGATAGCATTTCCGGTGGAGCTCTTTCGAAAAGGATGCGACCGGAACGACCGCATCGCGCGTAAAACCGCGCAGCGACTCCCCCATCCCGCCGAAATAACGGTCGCACGTATCCTTGAAACGCTTTGCCGAGACATTGCCGATCACCGAAAAAACCATCTGATCGGTATTGTAAGTACGCGCCACGAAACGCAGCAAATCGTCCCGCGTATACTTCATCAACGCGCTTTTACATCCCAGGATATTGTGGCCGAGCGACGAACCGACGAAGATCATATCCTCGAAATCGTCGAAAATCCGGTCGGAAGGCGAATCCTTGTACGAGTTGATTTCATCGACGATCACCTCCTTCTCCTTCTCCAACTCGCGCTGCGGGAAAGTCGAATGAAAAACGATATCGGCGATCAGCTCCGCCGCCTTGGCAAAATCGCCGCGCAGCGTGGTAGCGTGCACCACCGTCTCCTCCTTCGTCGTATAGGCGTTCAATTCGCCGCCGAGATTCTCGAGCCGACAATTGATATGGAACGCCTTGCGGTGGGTCGTTCCTTTGAAAAACGCATGTTCGAGCAGGTGGGCGAGCCCCTGTTCGGACATTTCTTCGTCCCGGCTGCCGGTATTGACCGTCAGCGCACAGTTGACGACCGCCGAACGCACCTGTTTATGAATGCAGCGAATCCCGTTAGGCAGGGTATAGCAGGTAAATTCCATCGTCATTTTTTTGTCTTCGCAGCCCCCCGCCGCGAATTTTCGGCCAAAGATAGGAATTTTCCGGTATAACTTTCGCGGCACGTCATCAGATCGGCGGGCGTTCCTTCGAAAACCACCCTGCCGCCGCGCTCGCCGGCCTCGGGCCCGAGGTCGATCACCCAGTCGGCCGATCGAATCACGTCCATGTTATGCTCGACGATCACCACCGTATGCCCCCGGGCCAGCAGAGCGTCGAAAGCCCCCAGCAGCTTGCGGATATCGTGGAAATGCAGCCCGGTGGTCGGCTCGTCGAAAATGAACAGGATCGGGCCTCCGGCATTTTCCTTGATCAGGAACGACGCCAGTTTGACGCGCTGGCTCTCCCCGCCGGACAGCGTCGACGACGACTGCCCGAGTTTGACATAGCCCAGTCCCACATCCTGCAACGTCTTCAGTTTCTCGATAATCTTTTTATTGATCGCATCCTTGTCCTGATAGGCTGCGAACAGGTCTACGGCAGCATCGACCGTCAGTTCGAGAATATCGTAAATCGAATGACCGTGATACTTCACCTCCAGCACCTCGTCCTTGAACCGTTTGCCGCCGCAGCTTTCGCACACCAGTTCGACGTCGGCCATAAACTGCATACCGACCTTGATGACGCCTTCGCCTTGACACTCCTCGCACCGGCCTCCCGCCATGTTGAACGAAAAGTGCGACGGAGTCAGTCCGTTATGCTTCGCATAAGGCTGATCGGCAAACAGTTTACGAATATCATCGTAAGCTTTTAAATAGGTGACCGGATTCGATCTAAGCGATTTCCCGATCGGGTTCTGGTCGATGATCTCGACCCCTTTCAATCGCTTCAGATCGCCGCCGAGCCGCTCGAAATCGCCCGGCTTCATCCCCGTTTCATAAAGTTCCCGGCGGATCGCCGGATAAAGGATTTCGCGGACGAGCGACGATTTACCGCTGCCACTGACCCCGGTTACGCAGGTCATCACGCCGAGCGGGAATTTCACGTCGATCCCTTTCAGGTTGTTTTCCCGGGCTCCGATCACCTCGACGTAGCTGTTCCAGCGACGCTTGTTCGCAGGCGGTTCGATCCGTTCGACGCCGGTCAGGTATTTCGCCGTCAGACTGTCCTTTGCTGAAGCCAGTCGGTCGATACCGCCCTGAAACATCACCTCGCCGCCCTGGTAACCGGCCAGCGGTCCGATATCGATGATCGTATCGGCCGCCCGGATAATCTCTTCCTCGTGCTCGACGACGATCACCGTATTACCCAAGTCGCGCAGTTTTTTCAGCACGGCGATCAGCCGGTTCGTATCGCGCGGATGCAGACCGATACTCGGTTCGTCGAGGATATACAACGATCCTACCAGACTGCTGCCAAGCGAAGTTGCCAGATTGATCCGCTGGCTCTCGCCGCCGGACAGCGTCGACGACAGCCGGTCGAGGGTCAAGTAGCCGAGACCGACCTCATTGAGGTATTCGAGCCGGTTGCGGATTTCGGTCAGCACCCGCGCAGCGGTTTTCCCGTCGCGGTCGTCGAGCCGCAAGCCGTCGAAAAAACGTTGCAGTTCGTCGACCGGCATCGTCACCAGCTCGCCGATATGCTTTCCGCCAACCTGCACGTAGAATGCCTCCTTACGCAACCGCCCGCCGCCGCAGTCGGGACAAACGGTCTTGCCGGTATAGCGCGAAAGCATCACCCGGTACTGGATCTTGTAACGTTCTCCCTCCAAGAATTTGAAAAATTCGTCAAGTCCGTGGAAAAACTCATTGCCTTTCCATAGCAGCCTCTTCTCTTCGCGCGTAAGTTCGTGGAACGGACGGTGGATCGGAAAGTCGAATTTCGGGGCATTGATTACCAACTGGTCGCGCCACCACTTCATCGTCTCGCCGCGCCAACATGCGATCGCATCCTGATAAATGCTTTTGTTCTTGTCCGGCACGACCAGATCCTCGTCGATCCCGATTACCTTGCCGTATCCCTCGCAGCGCGGACAGGCGCCGATCGGATTATTAAAACTGAACATATGTTCCGACGGATGCTCGAAAACGATGCCGTCCAACTCGAAACGGGACGAAAACGACTCGATACGGTCGCCGTCCGCTTGCTGAACGATCACGTCGCACACGCCGTCGCCCTGCAAAAATGCGGTAGCCACCGAATCGCCCAAGCGACTGAGCGTCTCCTCGTCATCGGTAGCTTTCGCCCGGTCGACCACGATCCGCAAGTCGGCGCGTCCGGCGTAATCGTCCGCCTGCGCGATAATATCCTCGATAAAAAGCGACTGTCCGTCGATATAAAGCCGTTGCAAGCCCTCCTTGACCAACAGCGTCAGTTTCTCGATCAATCCCTGTCCTTCGGCCGTTTTCAGCGGAGCAGCGACCAGCACGCGGGTTCCGGACGGCAGCGCGGCGATGTAGTTGACTACGTCGGCCACCGTATGCGAACGTACCTCGCGTCCCGACACCGGCGAATAAGTACGCCCGATACGGCCGAACAGCAGTTTCAGGTAGTCGTAAATTTCGGTCGACGTACCGACCGTCGATCGCGGATTGCGCGTATTGACCTTTTGCTCGATGGCGATGGCCGGCGCGATCCCCGTAATGAAATCGACGTCCGGCTTGTTAATCTTACCCAGAAACTGCCGCGCATAGGCCGACAGGCTCTCGACGTAGCGCCGCTGCCCCTCGGCGAAAATGGTGTCGAACGCGAGCGTGGATTTGCCCGATCCCGACAATCCCGTAATGACAACCAACTGATTGTGCGGAATTTTAACCTCGATATTCTTCAGATTGTGCACCCGCGCGCCTTTGACATGAATATATTTTTCCTCTTTCGGATTCTGCATTCTAAAAAAATTAATCGCTAAAGATAACGATTTTTCAGCAAAAATTGATACACGACACCGGACTCTATCATCGCCGTATTCGGAAAAACAATGACAGAAGAGTATTTGAAAACAATATTTTGTAACTTTACATGACCAACTAATCATTTCTGAATCCGTGAAGATCCCCCTGCTGCTCTTCCTGTCCATATTACTTTCCGGACTCCGGGCCGTCTATGCCGACACGCCCTTGACAGCCAAAGTAGACAAACGCGTCGAATCGCTGGTCAGAGTCTCCGTCATCCGCTACCTGCTCAATCACGGGGATACGACGGCCGCGACACGACAGGTCAAGCAGGATATCGCGCAGGGGTTTCCATGGATGTCCAAATTGTCGCGTCTGCTGACAACCTACGAAAAACAACGGAACGCCTATCCGACCATGGAAAGCTTCATGCCGCGCATCGTGGAATTTTTCAACAACACGGCCGATCAGATCGACCGGTGGCCCCGTTTCGTCTCGATCGAAGAGTTCGAAAACGGCGACAATCAGGTCGATCCCGATCTGAAAACGCTGACCATTCGTTTCGACCGGCCGATGTCCGGAGGATATGGTTTCGGATACGGGCCTTTGGGACAGGAACATTTCCCGCTGAAAAAGGTCAACGGGTATCCGAACGACCGAACGATTACTATCGACATCGCGCTAAAACCAAATTTCGAATATCAAATAAACTGAGCATCGGATTTTTTTCTACCGAAGGATGGCCGATCAAAAACACGCTGATCCGTTTCAAAACCGGATCGAAAAAATAAAAAACGCGGAGCACTTCCCGCGTTCGCATAAAAAATCAATCCGTTCTATTTTCCGATCTCGGTTTGTTCCTGATGGGTGATCTTTTCGCAGTATCGGCAGCGGAGCGCGATTTCGTCCCCGTTGCGGATCACCAGGAACGAGGTTTCGACCGGTTCGTTGTTGGTAATGCACTTCGGATTGGCGCATTTCACGAATCCCCGAATCGTCTCAGGAATCGTAACGGCATGCTTTTCGACCACCTTGAAGTCCCGGATGATATTGACGACCGCCATCGGCGCGACGATCGCGATCCGGTTGATCTCCTCCTGTTTGCAGAAACGGTCGTTGATTTTGATGATCGCCTTGGTTCCCATGCGTTTGCTTTCGAGGTTCGTTCCGAACGTAATCCGGTGATTCTCGTTTTCGAGTCCCAGTATTCTGATAATTTTAAAAAGATTGCTGGCCGGAATATGGTCGATGACCGTTCCGTTTTCGATAGCTGTAACTTCCAGCCTTCCTTCTCCCGTATTTTTCATGATTGCGATAAACTATAAAATAAACGGTTTATTCGACGGCGCCCAACAGGTAACTGATGATAGCCATGCGGGTATAGACGCCGTTCTCGGTCTGTTTGAAATAGTAGGCTTTCGGATTGCCGTCCACGTCGGTGTCGATCTCCCCGACGCGCGGCAGCGGATGCAGGATGCGCATGTTGGGTTTGGTATTTTCCAGCATACTGTTTTTGAGGATATAAACGTTCTTCACGCGTTCGTACTCCATCGGATCGGAGAAACGTTCGCGCTGCACGCGGGTCATGTAGACGATATCGGCGTCGCCGAGCGCCTTTTCGATGCTGCGGGTTTCGGTGTAAGGAATCCCTTTTCCGCGTAAGAACAGCTTGTATTCGTCGGGCATTTTCAGCTCGTCCGGAGCGACGAACGTGAACGTCGGGTTGAAGAACGACAGCGCTTCGAGCAGCGAATGCACCGTCCGGCCGTATTTCAGATCGCCGATCATCACGATATTGATATTTTCGAGCGTACCCTGCGTTTTCTTGATCGAATAAAGGTCGAGCAGCGTCTGACTCGGATGCTGGTTGGCCCCGTCTCCGGCATTGACCACCGGCACGCGCGAAATCTCGCTGGCATAACGGGCCGCACCTTCGATCGAATGACGCATCACGATCATATCGCAGTAGTTCGAGATCGTCATGATCGTATCGTGGAAAGTTTCGCCTTTCGAAACGCTGGTATTCGAAGTCCCCGAAAAACCGATCACCCGGCCCCCGAGACGATTGATCGCGCTTTCGAAACTCAGCCGCGTCCGTGTCGATGGTTCGAAAAACAGCGACGCGAATACCTTCCCGGCCAGCACCTGTCGGTGCGGATCGGCCTCGAAACGGGCGGCCAGATCCATAATCTTCAGAATTTCATCGCACGAAAAATCGGTGATCGAAACAAGACTTTTCTTTCCCATAGAACTCTATTTTTACTTTAAATCAATGCTCATACTCTCCACGTTCCGCAATCGTTCGAGCAACTGTTGCGACCGGCTTCGACGGATCGAAAGCGTCATCGTGCACGCGTTGTCGAACTGCTGGCCGAGCACCTCCGGCTGCATCTCTTTGACGATCCGCATCACGTCGTTCATCGCCAGGTAGCCGAACCCGATCCGCAACACGGTATTCACCGTACGCTGCACCACTTCGGCCGCATCCAGAACCGCCGCCGCCGACTCCTTATAAGCGGCGATCAATCCGGGCACGCCCAATTTGGTTCCGCCGAAATAGCGTACCACGACCACCAGCGCATCGGTCACCTGCCGCGACAACAACTGCCCCAGAATCGGCCGTCCAGCCGTCGAAGAGGGTTCCCCGTCGTCGTTCATCCGCACGTTTTCGCCTTCCGGCCCCAGGCGCCATGCATAGCAATGATGCGTCGCATCGTAATAGCGCTTACGCAACCCGTCCAGCGCATCGCGGATCTGCCGCTCGTCGGTCACCGGCCAGGCATAGGCCAGAAACTTGCTTCCCTTGTCCTTATAGATGGCTTCGGCCGGGGCCGCGATCGTATAATAGCTGTCGTCGGCGGGTTCCATCGTCGGTCTATTTCACTTTTGAAAAAATCCGGTTCCAGCGGATATTGGCCGGAAAACTTTTATCCTTATCGAGCGACATCCACACGAACGACGGTTTTCCGACGATATGATCCTCCGGAACGAACCCCCAATAACGGGAATCCAGCGAATTGTGCCGATTGTCCCCCATCATGAAGTAGTAGTCCATCGCGAACGTGTATTTGTCGGCCGGCGTACCGTTGATATAAATTCGCCCGTCTTTGATTTCCAGCTTATTCCCTTCGTAAGTTTCGATGATCCGCCGGTACAGCGGCAGGTTCTCGACGGTCAGATCGACCGTCGAGCCTTTGCTCGGAATCCACAGCGGCCCGAAATTATCGACGTTCCACGGATAGTTTTCGCTCTGTGGGAAAATATCGGGATCGGCCCCCTCGCCCTCCCTTTTGATTATCGCCGTCACGTTCCCCATCGAACGCATCCGCCGCGCATTTTCAGCGGTCAGCGGCAATTCCACATACGCGTAGTTAGCCGCATCGTAGTGAATATCGTCCTTGGCAACGCCCATGTCTTCGAACACGTCGGGATTGACCGGCGTACCGTTCGTTACAACCGTATAATTGTACTGTTTACCCGGAATATCCGCCTGCGGCTGTCCGTTGATCCACATTTCGGAGTGTTCGATAAAAATCGTATCGCCGGGCAGTCCGACCGCCCGTTTGACATAGTTTTCGCGCTTGTCGACCGGACGGACGACGATCCCCTCGTCCATCAGCATCTGGCGGCCGCGCCGGTCGCCGTAACGACGTTGGTACTGCCGCAAAGCGTTATAATAGCTGTCCGACGGATAAGCCAGACTTACCGTATCTCCTTCCGGAAAGTTGAATACGACCGGATCGTTGCGTTTTACGTTTCCGAATCCTTTCAGTCGGTGGTACGGCCACTTGATCCATTCGACGAACGACTTTTTGGTCTGAGAAAACGGCATCGTATTGTGCACCAGCGGCATCGAAATCGGCGTATTCGGGATGCGCGGACCGTAGGCCGTCTTGCTGACGCAGAGATAGTCGCCGACCAGCATACTCTTTTCCATCGACGGCGTCGGAATCACGTACATCTCGAAGACGAAGATCCGGATCAGCGTAGCCACGACCGTCGCGAACAGAATCGCTTCGACCCACTCGGAAGTCTTGCGGTAGGTCTTGTTGGTTCGCTTGCGTTCCTTGTACTTCCGCCAGAACAAGCGGTACATCGTCTTCGATATATAAATATCGTAAATCACGACCAGTCCCAGCAACAACCACAGGTTGCCCGTCCAGACCACGAACCACAGCAGGTAAATGACCGATACCACGCCGAATTTTACCCAGCGGTTACCCCAAATCGTTTTCAGTTTGTTCAGAAATTTATTCACAGTCGGCCGGTTAATCGATTCCCATTAGATCCTTCATGGTGAAAATACCCCGCTTGCCGCAGATGAATTCGGCGGCGAGCACGGCTCCGGTAGCCAATCCTTTGCGGCTCTTGGCACTGTGCGTAATGGCGATCAGGTCGGCATCCGACTCGTAGGTAACGGTATGAATCCCGGGAACGACGCTGCGGCGTACGGAGGTGATCTCCAACTCGGCGGGCTCGGTCGTCGTACCGCATATCCATTTCTTTTTGCGGGTCAGGTTCCCGAGAATTCCTTCGGCCAGCGTGATCGCCGTTCCGCTCGGAGCATCCTTTTTCTGCGTGTGATGGGTTTCTTCGACCGTCACGTCGTATTCCGGAAAACGCTCCATCAGTTCGGCCAGTCGGCGGTTCACCGCGAAAAACACGTTGACGCCGACGCTGTAATTCGAAGCGTAGAAGAACGTGCCCTTCCGCTCGTTGCACAGCTTTTCGACTTCGGCGTACCGGTCGAGCCATCCGGTCGTACCGCACACCACCGGCACGCCGGCTTCCAGGCAGGTTACGATGTTCTGAAAAGCGGTATGGGGAGTGGTGAATTCGATAGCGACATCCGCTTTCCGAAGGTTTTCGGCATTCAGATCGCCGGCGTTGTCGATGTCGATAATCAGCGTAACGGTATGGCCCCGGGAGATCAGGATCTGTTCGATTTCCTTTCCCATCTTGCCGTAGCCTATCAATGCAATCTTCATAATACGTACGAATGTTTTCGCAAATTTACGCTAATTTTTAAATAATCCCTTACCCGGCGCCGCATAAAACGCAAAATACTTCTTTCGGCAGGCGACGCCGAGCGGACGGTCGCCCCTGCCGAAAACAAAGAACCGCGGGAAATGGACCGTTTCGATCAAGGTTCGAAAACGAGGCGGTCGAATCCGACGGTTCCGGCGGGAATATGTTCCCCGTAACGGACCATTTCGAATGCGAGCGTATTGATTCCCTTACGAATAACCTGCCGGCCGAGCGAAATCGGAACGACATGCGGTTTCGGCGCATTGAGATCCAATTCCCGAACAACAGCCGTACCGTTGACCTCGATCCCGACCACTCCGTAACCCGGCGAAGCCGTACACATCAGCGTGAGGTCGAACTCGCCGTCCAACACGCTTTCGAACGAGAGCGTCAACCGGTTGCCCGGCCGATTGCAATGCCAGTAAAGCTGGGCATTGTTGCTCCAGATATCCCGGTACGGAATCCCGTGATGATGGTAATTCAGCAGATCTTCCGGACTTTTGCTCACGACGGCCATATGTTCGGCCTCGACCGTTATCTCCATTTTCTGCGAAACGAGGTCTTCCCTGTGCAGCGATACTTTGCGGGCGGCCTCCTTCTCGTTCGGTTCGACCAAGCTGCGCCCGCCCGGACGCAGGTACCAGTAAGTCGTCGGAGCGTAATCGACGACGGCCCGCAGGTGATGCCAGAGCTCCATATCGAACCGCAGCGAAGTACGGAACGGAATCCCGTCCAGCACCCGCAGCCGGGTATTCTGCACGAATCCGGCGCTGTCCGCGCCGGCGCCTTCCGGCTGGGCGATGAACGGATGGTCGGTAATACGCTCGCGCCGTCCCCAGGCGTAACCGTAATAGTCCTCGCTTCCGGTTCCCAAATGCGACGGGAACGTCTCTCCGTCCACATAGACTTTTTCGTCGCCTTCGCCCCACCAGGCGTATTCGGTATTGAACAGCGTCAGGCCGTCGCCGACATAAACGCCTTGTCCGTCCAGCGCGACGAAGCGGAGATCGTACGGACCGCCGGTATCGTCCGTATTCTGATGCTTGTCCCGTCCGGTCGAAACAGCTCCGTACTGACGCCACGAAGCCCCGAAATGCATCGACCGGTCGTCCCATTTCCACGGAGCGTAGCGTACCCGACCGTCGCATAGGCGCACCGGCTGCGTTCCCAGATTATGGAACGTAATCTCGCACTTGTGCCGGAAAGGCATGACCCAGTAGGCGTCCATCCGTCCGGACGGCTCCGCATACGCGTACCACGTATTGGTATAGAGCGGCAGATAACCGATCCCGTAGAAATCCCCGACCGGACACCATACCGTTCGTTCTCCGTCGAAACGGATCTCAAGCACGGTCGAACGCAACGCCTGCTGCCGTGCGGCCGCATCGAGACGCACGGACAGTTGTCGGACGGCCTTTTCGCCCTCTATCGTGAAAGTTTTACGGTCGCCGGGAGCCAGCGTTCCGTCCAGCGGGATTTCCCGCAGTTTCAGTTCGTCCAATCCCCGATCCCGGTCGCTCAGCTTCCGCCGGACTTCCGATAGCAGCGTCCGGTTCCTACGAAGTTCCTCCGCGGAAAAACTGACAACGCGCGTTCCCGGCTCGTAACTCCGGTAATTGATGTTGTAAAAAACCCCTTCGTGACCGGGCTGAATACCGCCTTTGTCGGAAAAATCGATCATGGAGCTCTGGTAAGTGATTTTACAGCCTTCGGCAAACGGAATCGGAAGGTAAAGGTTCAACCCCCGGTGCATCGAGTCGGTAAGCGTCGACACGCCCATCGACAACGGGGCCCCGACCATGCCGGCGCCGCCGATCAGGCTGCGGGCCCGGCCCTCGACGACCGGTTCGCTGTCGCCGTCCAGGTAAATACGCAGGATACCTTCGCCGGAACCCGCTCCCGAAAAAGTCATCCAAAAACGGACGACGGCACCGGGACCGTCGGCGTCGAGCATCACGTATTCCGTTCCGTGCGGGGTCGTCTCCTGCCGGATGAAATTGGTGCAGTCCCCGTTGCCGAACCAGCCCGGCTGATCCGGCGTTTTCGTGGCGGGATCGGTGCTGCTGGCCTGACGGCAGGCGAACGCAGGAGACGGCCACCGGGCGATCTCGTCGCGGTCGGTCATTTCGCGCAGCAAAGTTCCGAGCGAAACTTCCGGAGAAGCGGGTTTCGCCGCCGTAAATAACAGCAGCAATCCAGCAAGCAACATACGATTTTTTTTCATAGAGTCAGAATTAGTCGATTCAGTCGGATTTAAAGGTAATAAAGTTTTTTCGAACCGCTCTGCATTTTCTGAAAAAGGCGTCGAACCAACCGGACGAACGACTCTGTTTCGTAAAACGGCGCAGGAAAATTTATGTATTTCAAACGGACAAAATTTTTACATTTCGCCGAAAATGCTATCTTTGTAAACCTAAAGCGACAACCGTGCGTTACTTTCTACAACTCTCCTACCTCGGCAAGGCATACAACGGCTGGCAGATCCAGCCCAACGCCCCGTCCGTGCAGCAAACCCTGCAACAAAGCCTCGGCACGCTGCTCCGCCGCCCGGTCGAAACCGTAGGCGCCGGGCGCACCGACACGGGAGTGCACGCCTCTTTCTACGTCGTCCATTTCGACACGGAAGCACCGATCGCCGATCCGGAAGATTTCTGCTACCACCTGAATGCGCTGTTGCCGTACGACATCGCCGTGCAACGACTGCGGCGGGTGCGGAACGACGCACACGCCCGGTTCGACGCATTGGAACGGGAGTACAAATATTACATTTCACCGCGTAAAAACCCGTTCAACCGCGACACCGCGTACCAATTGGCTTGGCCGCTCGATCTGTGCCGCATGAACGAAGCCGCAGCCCTGCTGCCGGGAGAACAGGATTTCACCAGTTTTTGCAAACTGCACTCGGACAATAAAACGAACCTGTGCCGCATCGCCCGCGCCGGATGGCAGCGGCAGGACGACGGGTTGCTGGTATTCACCATTGCGGCGGACCGCTTCCTGCGCAACATGGTACGCGCCGTAGTCGGCACGTTGCTCGACGTCGGCCGAGGCAAGCTGACTGCGGAAGATTTCCGCAGCGTGATCGCCGGGCGCGACCGTTCGCTGGCGGGCAGCTCGGCCCCGCCGCAGGGGCTTTTTCTGAGCCGGGTGACCTATCCGGAAACGATCTACATTTCAGACGATACGAACTAATCTTATAACCGCTATGAAAACTAAAATTCAGGAACTATTCAAAAAAATGTACGGCGACGGAGCGTCGTTCTTCGCTTCGCCCGGACGCGTCAACCTGATCGGCGAACATACCGACTACAACCTGGGATTCGTGTTGCCCGGTGCTATCGACAAGGCAATCTACGTTGGCGTCAAACCCAACGACGGACAGAAGTGTCGGATCCATTCGGTCGATTACGACCAGTCGATCGAAATGGATCTGCACGGCGAAAAACCGGCACAACAGTGGGCCCGCTACATCTACGGCGTAGTGCAGGAGATGGAGAAACGCGGGGCGCTGATCCGTCCGTTCGACATGACTTTCGGCGGGGACGTCCCGCTCGGCGCGGGACTTTCGTCGTCGGCCGCGCTCGAAAGCGCAGTGGGCTTCGCGCTCAACACGGTCTACAACCTCGGTTTTTCGCGCGAACAACTGGCCAAAATCGGCCAGATGACCGAACACAACTACGTAGGCGTGCGCTGCGGGATCATGGATCAGTTCGCCTCGCTGTTCGGCGATCACGGGAAGGTGATCCGGCTGGACTGCCGTTCGCTGGAATACAAACTCGAACCGTTCGATCCGACAGGCTGCAAAGTCGTGCTGTTCGATACGCAGGTAAAACATTCGCTCGCCTCGTCGGAATACAACGTGCGCCGCGCACAGTGCGAGGCAGGCGTCGCCGTGATATTGAAACACGTGGGCGGCATCGAGTCGCTGCGCGACGTAACGCTCGAAATGCTGAACACCTACAAAAACGAAATGGACGACGTGGTTTACCGCCGCTGCAGCTTCGTCATCAACGAAAACCAGCGGGTGCTCGACGCCTGCGACGCACTCGAAAAGGGGGACTACGCGACTTTCGGCGAAAAAATGAACGGTTCGCACGACGGGCTGAGCAAATGGTACGAAGTGAGCTGCGAGGAACTCGATTTTCTGGCGGATCTCGGACACCGCAACAGCGGCGTGCTCGGCGCGCGGATGATGGGCGGCGGCTTCGGCGGCTGCACGATCAACCTGGTGAGGGATGCCGCTTATGCCGATTACCTGGCCGAAGTCACCGACAAATTCACGCACCGCTTCGGCAAGGCGCCCCGCATTATCGAAGTCAACATTTCCCAGGGAGCGCATCAGATCCGATAACGATCCCGATGAACGAAAGAGCCCGGAAGCGATCGCTTCCGGGCTCTTGCGTTTCCCCGTCACACGCTAAAACTGCAGTTTCACGCCGGCGAGCATATTGATGCCCAGATCGCGGTACTGATTGTAACGGTAAATCCGCTGGTTGGCCAGGTTACGCCCTTCGAGGAACACGCCGATCCTCTTCGAAATGTTGTATTCGGCGCCGAAATATACGTCGAATTGCATATCCACATGAGTCCGGCCCAGTCCGGCAGACGCGCTCGCCCCGTCCGTATACATAAACAAGATGTCGAAATCGCGCGGTCCGTACACGTCCACTCCGGCCTTGAGCAGCAATTTATCCCGGTAATTGTATTTCAGAGCGAGTCCGGCCGTCAGGTTCGGCAACCCGATATGGGCGCTCTGATCTTCGATTTTTTTCACGTCGTAACCCCGGTACTGCAAATTGAACAGCAAGCCGAACGCGCCGGAAATACGTCCTTCCAACTCGGCCCCGATCGTCCACATCGTCACGTCGCGCTGCGACACTCCGAACACGTTTCCCTGGTAAAGAGCCTGATACACATTCGCCCCGTCCCCCAGCAACATCAGGTAGGCATTCAATCCGTAATTCATGTTCAGATAGCGCGAAACGCCGCCGAACACATGGTACGCGAACGACGACGAAACGCCGCCCCGGATACCGATCCGACCGTTGTATTCGCTGGTATTACGCCCCGTAACGCCCTGCAACACGTAAGGATTCCAAGTCACCGTATTACGGTAACCGTAGTTCAAGTACTCGCCGTCGATCTTCAGATAAGGAGTAAAACCGTCCGAAGCGCGCCATTTGAGTTCGAACAGCGGGAAGAAGGCGCTTTCGCTGCGATCCCCGTCGTTGTCGAGCACGTAATTGGCCCCCAGCGCAAATTCCAGCTTTCCGCCCTGCAAACGGTACATCGGCCGTACCGTCAGGATATTATCCTTGTAACCGTCCAACTCGCCGCTGCCTTTATAAACATCGTAACCGGCGTGCAGAGTCACCCCATGCCGCTGCCCAAAACGTTTTCCCAGATCGAGAAACGTCTTCACATCGGCCTCCTTCATGTCGAAACGATCCTGAAAATAAGCTCCCTCGGCGCCGAAACGGATATTGAAATAGGAAAGGTCTTCGAACGCATGTCCGAAATAGATTTTCCCGTGCACGGTCGAAAAGTTCTGCCGCAGGGCCGATGCCGAAGCGTCGATATTCCGTCCGGTAAAGTTTTCCAACGTCCAGGTCGTATCGTACCCGTAGCGGCTGATCTTATCGTAATCGTACCCCAGTTCGCCGCCGATCCCGAAACGGCCGAAACGACGCTCGCCGTACGCCCCGATCCGGTTGAACGTCTGCCCGGCCGGAGTCTTGATCCCGTTGTCGTTCTTGCGATCGCTCCAACTGCCGTAATGGTTGACCAGTACGCCCCACTTGCCGTTGACGTTCTTCGTAGACGAAAAATAAGCGTCCACCACGCTCTGGAACGGAACGCCGACGCCGACTTTCAGGTACAACGGGCGATCCTGCCGGTAGTTGTCCAGACTGACCGACACCGGTTTAATCGGCGTCACTTCGAACCCGTAGCTGATCGGGTTCGGATGAACCTTGTAAGTCACCTCGGGACGCAGCGCCACCGTATCGTTCATATCGGGTTTAACATTCAGTTTCGATGCTTCGTTCACGGTCGGTTCGTAATCGCGCGTCACTTCCATCTGGCGGTTCAGATCCCCTTCTTCGGGCTTCTGCGCCCAGGCGGGACATGCGGCCACCGCCGCTGCGATCAGTATGATTGTTTTTTTCATCACTCTCTGTCGGTTACTTTAAAATCTATTTCAATGCGTCCATTTTCTGCTGCGCCTCGGCTACGACGCCGTCATTCTTGTCGGAATAGCCGTCCACGATACTTTTATAGGTGGCTTTGGCCTGGAACGCGTCGTTCTGCTTGACGTAAATGTCGCCGAGAATCAGAAAGGCCTTTCCCATCCAGTACTCGTACGGCAGGTTCTTTTCGGAGAACGCGAACACTTCCTTCTCGGCCTCTTTCAGTTTGTTCTGCTTGAACAGGATCGAAACGATCTGGTAACGCGCCTCGGCCGCATCCCGCGTACGGGCGTCGATCATCTTGCGGTAGTGCGCCAGCGCCCCGTTGTCGTCCCCGGCGGCTTGTAGCGCGCGGCCTTTCAAGAAATTGGCCGTATGCGCCAGATCGTCGGTCAGGTGGGAAGAAGCCAGCACTTCGTCGGCGGCATTGCCCGCGGCAGTCATATCCCCGGACGCCACGACCGCTTTCAGGTAGCCGTCCAACGCTTCGGAAGCCACGTTCTTCTGCGGCGCGATCACGCTCAGCCGCTTGTACGACTCGGCTGCGGCCGCATAATTTTTATCCTCCATCTGCATGGCTGCGGCTTTCTGCAGCGCCAGCGATTGGTAACGGTTGCTCGGCATGTTGCCGACCTCCTCGAAAGCCGCCAACGCCCCCGCACGGTTTCCTGCCTGCAGCGAACAGTCGCCGAGCGCATACAGCGCATCCGCCCGATAAACCCCTTGCGGATACTGGCGCAGGTAATTGTCCATCAACGGAAGCGCCCGCGTATAATCCCGGCTCTGGTAAACCCGGTTGGCCGCCATGAACGAAAGCGAATCGCGCTCGACGACCGTCACGTTCGTCTCGATACCGCTCTGTTTGGCAAAAGCGAAATAGGTATCGACATCGTTCTTGTCGACATAAATATTCTTGATACCGATCATCGCATCCTTCACCTGCGGCGAAGAGGGATAGTTGTCGACCACCTTCTTGTAGTATTTCAACGCTTCGTCGTTTTTGCCGAGATTTTGGTAAATCAGTCCCAACTCGGACAGGGCGCTCACGGCGAACGGCGACTGCGGATAACCGTCCACCAGGCGTTTCAGTACGGCGGCGCCGTCGTTGAAGCGTTCACGGCGCACGTCGGTGCGCCCCAACTCGAACATCGCGTCGTCGACGTAGTCGCTCTTGCCGTCGCCGATAATCGCGATCAGCGACTCGACCTTGCGGTCGTACTTGTCGACCAGACCGAGCATCACGGCCCGCTGGAACCGGGCGTAATCGGCCCCGACCGTGGACAGGCTGATCGCCTTGTCGTAATTTTCGATCGCCTTGTAGTACTCGCGTTGGGCGAAAGCGATGTCACCCAACCGGTTGAAAGCGTCCGCCCGCAAATCGTCCTTGGCGGGATAAGCGTTCAGGAAACTATTGAACCTCGCGGCGGCCTTGTCCCACTGCTTGGCATTGAAATAACAGTATCCCAAGTTGTATTGCGCCATCCGGTTCTCTCGCTCGTTACTCGGAGAAAGCGCCACATAAGCCTCGTAAAGCGGCTGCGCTTTGGCGTAATCCCCTTTGCGGACATAGGTTTCGGCCCGCCAGAATTTGGTCAGCGCCGTATACTTGGCCGTATATCTATTGGCGTCGGCCACATCGAGCAATTCGAGCGTCCGGTCGTAGTCGCCGGCCTCGAAACACTCCAGCGCACGGAAATAAGCGATCTTCTGCAACGCCATCTTCACGTTGTTGTCCGGATCGGGCAACTGGCGGATCGCCTCGTAAGCCGCATTGTAGTTGCGGGAATTGAAATAGGCAGCCAACAGGATCTCGCGCGCCTCGTTGATCCGAGGCGAATCGGGAAATTCCTTGATATAATTATCCAACGTGGTGATCGCTTCGTTGAAAATACCGCCGCCCAATTCGTACTGCAACTTTCCGTAGTTGAACATGGCCTCTTCGCGGATCGCCTGGTCGAAATCGTCCGAAGCGGCCAGCGCGAAAGCGCTCATCGCTTTTTTCTTGTCCCCCATCTGCAGGTAAGCGTCGCCGAGGTGGAAGCTGGCGTTCTGAGCCAGTTCGTCGCCGCCCGAAGCGACCTGCGTGAGCCGGTCGATCGCTTTCGGATAGTCGCGGTCGACGTAATTGCAGTAACCGGCCAGGTAAAGCTCCTCGCGCCCCATCTCACCGCCCAATTTGGCGTAATTGTCCATATAGGCCAGCGCCTTCGGATAGTCGCCCAGGTGGAAATAAGCTTCGCTGACGATCCGCGAAATCTCTTGTTGACGGGCTTCGGTCGCCTTGGCCAGCAACGGAATCCCGTTAGCCACCACGTAGTCGTAATTGTTCTCCCGGAACTCGATCTGCAACAGGTAAAACGGAATGATCGGTTCGTAAGCCGGATTGTCCGCGATCGACGCGAACTCCCGCTTGGCCGCCTGCAGATCGCCGCGGGAATAGTCGATATAAGCGATGTAATACGTGGCGTGCGGCTTATACTGCGGATCGGTATTGCAGTTCTTGAAATAGCCGTAGGCCTTGTCGGTGTCTCCGCACATGTAGGCGGCATATCCCGTCCGGAAATTATATTCGTCGAAACGCGAAAAGTCGAGCTCATAGGGATCGACCTGTTGGTACTGCGCATAGGCGGCCTGGTAATCGCCCTCCTCGTGCAACAGCGTGCCGAGCGAAAACCGGATGTCGTTCGCATAGATCGAACCCGGATACTCCAGAATGAAACGGTCGAGCATCTCGCGGGCGTTTCCCTGCCGCATCTCGGCGGCGCACAAAGCTATGTAATAAGCCGCCCGCTCCGAAAACCCGACATCGTCGGCGCCTGCGCCGCGGGCCGCCTTCTCGAACTCGGTCTGCGCAGCGGAGTATTTCTGTTTTTCGTAAAGGGCTATACCCTTATCGTAATGGGATTGCGCCTCGCGCGGCGCGGCTTCTATCTGAGAAACAGGAGCCGCCAGCAACAACAGCGCGGCCCCGAAACTCAACATTTTTTTTCTCATATCGGTTCTTGTTATCAGCTCGGCAAAGTTAACAAAATTTATCAATAGCCTTCCCGGCGACAGGCTAAAATATACAGTAAAATCGCCGATCGTGCGGAATCCGGTTCTTTCGGACGATCAGCGTTTTTCGGCGGCCCGCAGTTTGGCGCTCCGCGAACGCGGGTTCCGTTCGGTCTCTTCGGCGGACGGAACGATCGCCTTGCGTACGACCAGTTCCCAGGGCGTCCGGGGCCGTCCGTAAAAATCCTTCTCCGGTTTGCCCGTGAAATTTCCGCTACGCATGAAATTTTTGACGAGCCGGTCTTCGAGCGAATGATAAGTGATCACCACCAACCGTCCCCCGGGACGCAGTACGCGGAGCGCCTGTTCGAGCATCATCTCCAGCGCATCCATCTCGCCGTTCACCTCGATGCGGATCGCCTGGAACAGCTTGGCCAGAAACTTACTGTCCGCCCCGCGCGGGGTTACCGGCGCAACCGCTTCGATCAGGTCGCTGATCGAAGCGAGCGGCCGCTCGCGGCGCACCCGCTCGATGCATCCTGCGATCCGGTGCGGAGCGTCCAGTTCGCCGTAATCCCGGAAAATCCGGATCAATTTTCCCGTTTCGTAACGGTTCACTACGTCCGCAGCCGAAAGCCGGGCACGCTGATTCATCCGCATGTCGAGCGGAGCGTCGAAACGGAACGAGAATCCGCGCTGCCGCGTATCGAAATGGTGCGACGACACGCCCAGATCGGCCAGCACCCCGTCCACCTGTTCGTATCCGTGCAGGCGCAATTGCCCCCGCATGAAACGGAAATTCGATTCTATGAACGTGAAGCGGGCGTCGTCGGGGACGTTGCGGCGGGCGTCGCTATCCTGGTCGAACCCCAGCAGGCGCCCCTTTGCGGAAAGCCGCTCCAGAATCCCGCGCGAATGCCCGCCGCCGCCGAAAGTCAGATCGACATACATTCCGTCGGGACGTATGTTTAGCAAATCGATACTTTCGGCGAACAGCACCGGCACATGGTAGGACTCCATAACGACAAGTTAAAATTTCGCGGATAAAAGTACAAAATTTACCCGAAACCGTTCCAATGAACCGGGAATATCTTAATTTTGCGCAAAATCAACCCAACGTGATGTCCGACGAGAAAACGCTTACCGTCGATCTGGAGAAAGTGATCCGGGATAAAAATCCGGCGCTGGCGCGTTTGTTACCGCGCTTCGTAGTGGCCTATCTGAAACGCACGATCCACCAGAACGAAATCAACCGTATTTTGCAGGCTTATTCGCACCTCGAACCGATCCCGTTCATCCGCGCGGCGCTGGCGGATATGGGTATCCGTTACCGGGCGGTCGGGCTCGAAAAGTTGCCGCGCGAAGGACGCTACCTGTTCGCTTCGAACCATCCGTTCGGCGGCATGGACGGCATGATGCTGTGCGACGAACTGGAGCGCCATTTCGGATCGGTCAAAATCATCGTCAACGACCTGTTGATGCACCTCACGCCGCTCAATCCGCTCTTCATCCCGGTCAACAAGCACGGCCGGCAGAAGGCGCAGTACGCCGAACTGTTCCGGCAAAACCTGCAAAGCGGCGTGCAGGTCGCCACGTTCCCGGCCGGGCTCTGCTCGCGCCGGCACCGGGGCGTCGTGCGGGATTGCCCGTGGCGACCCAGTTTCGTCAAAAACGCGATCGAAAGCCGCCGCGACGTCGTTCCGGTCTATTTCGAAGGGGAACTGTCGTCTTTTTTTTACAACCTGTCCAACTTCCGCACCGCCGTGGGCATCCGGGCCAATCTCGAAATGCTCTACCTGCCCGACGAGATGTTCCGCCAGCGAGGAAAAGATTTCCGCATCCGCTTCGGAAAACCGGTGCCGTGGCAGCGGCTCGACGACGGGAAGCCCGCGAAAGTATGGGCGGAACGGCTCCGGGAATACGTATATAAACTTAAAAACGAACAAAAAAACGGCTAAATATTACTTTGTCGATTTGTTTTTATATTTTTGCTCATCCAATCAAAACACCCGATGAAACCACTGATCGACCCCGTCCCGACCGATTTGATAGAAGCAGAATTGACCCGGGAACGCTTTCTGCGCCCGACCAATAACGGAGACAATGAAATATACGTCGTCACAGCCGGCGACAGCCCGAACGTAATGCGGGAAATCGGACGGCTCAGGGAAGTGTCGTTCCGCGACGGCGGAGGCGGCACGGGAGCCGACACGGACATCGACGAATACGACCTCGATCCGGAAGGATACCGGCAGTTGATCGTCTGGGATCCGAAACAAAAGGAGATCGTCGGCGGATACCGCTTCATCATTTCGCATTCGTCGCATCCGAAATGCATGTCGACGGAACACTATTTTCGTTTCACGGACAAATTCCGCGAGGAATACCTGCCCTACACGATCGAACTGGGACGGTCGTTCGTACAGCCTCATTACCAGGGCTCGCGCAGCAACCCGAAAGGGCTTTACTCGCTCGACAACCTGTGGGACGGACTGGGAGCGCTGGTCGTGAACAATCCGGACATGCGCTACTTTTTCGGCAAAGTCACCATGTACGGCTCGTACGACAAAGAAGCCCGCAACATCCTGCTCTATTTCCTGCGCAAACATTTCCCGGATCGCGAAAACCTGGTCGAGGCCATTCACCCGATCGTCCTCGATTTCGACGTCGAAAAGATGGAAGCGCTGTTCTGCGGCGGCAGCTATGCGGAAGACTACAAAACGTTGATCCGCGAGATCCGCAATTACCGTGAAAACATCCCGCCGCTGATCAACTCGTACATGAGCCTTTCGCCATCGATGCGCGTTTTCGGAACGGTCGTCAACCCCGATTTCGGGAATGTCGAGGAGACCGGGATACTGATTACGATCAGCGACATTTATCCCAAAAAATCGGAGCGGCATTTCAAAATAAGGAAATAGCTCGTCCAGAACGTGTTGTATCCCCAAAAAGCGCAAAATCCAGAAAAAAAGCAATTTCCGTGGAAATCATTGCTTTTATGGAAAAAATTGGCTTATTTTGTAACGTTTAATTAATCCTATCGGTAGTAATGGCAGACAATCGACCCAAGAAAATATTGGTTGCGGAAGATACGGACAGTAACTTTCTGCTGGTGTCCATCATCTTAAGGAAAGAGTATACCGTTTTACGGGCATACAACGGCATCGAAGCCATCGACGTTTACAAAAAAGAGCAGCCCGACCTGATCCTGATGGACATCAAAATGCCGGAGATGGACGGACTGGAAGCATCCCGCGCAATCCGGGATATCGATCCGGAAATCCCGATCATCGCACTTACTGCCAACGCTTTCGACAGCGACAAGCAAAAAGCGATCGACGCAGGCTGTAACGACTACATGGCCAAGCCCATCGTCGTGGGACAGTTGACCGCAATGATCAAAAAATACATCTAAGCCGATTTTCCGGACGTCATCGGGCGGGTCTGCGATCAGGCCCGCTTTGCTTTTTCCCACGCGCCCGAACCCGATCCCCGTTTTTTCCGCAAATAGCAGAAACCGCGGATCACGTTCACGTTCATAAAAAGGAAATAATACGGCACGAACAAGTACTTGTTGCGGATCGCCCGGGTCGCCAGGTAATATCCTCCGAGGGCGGCGGCGTAAAACGCCAGTTGCAACGCCAGGAACGTAATGTACAACGGCGATCCGCTAAAGGCCAGCGCCGCATTGACCGGCAACAGCAAAAAAAGCAGCAGCGGAGTGAGCGACCAACGCAGCACCCGGTGCGATAAGAACATGAAACTGACCACGCCGTAACGAAAGACATTCAGCAGCGGTCGCAGACGTCCGATCGACTGCAGGCCGCCGGCGCAAATACGCACCTTGCGCTTCTGCTCTTCCTTCATGTCGGACGAAGCGCCTTCGATGGCATAGGCCGTATCGCAATAAGCGATGCGGTATCCTTTCTGCACGATCCGCAGCGAGAGGACGAAATCGTCCAGCAGCGTATCGTTCTCCATCCGCTCGAAGAGGCCGCGCCGCACGGCAAACAACTCGCCGGCCGCCCCCATCGCGGAGTACAGCCGCCAGTCGAGCCGCTTCAGCGCCGACTCGTATTTCCAGTAAAGGCCTTCGCCTCCGGCAGCCGCGCCGTCGAGCCGCCGCACGGCGATCCGCTTTTCGCCGGCCACGCATCCCACCGTCGGGTCGGAAAAGCAGCGCACGATCTCACGTATCGCCTCCCGGTTCAACATCGTATTGGCATCGGTAAACACCACCAGCGACGTTTCGACGAATTCGATCCCGCGATTCAACGCCGCCGTTTTCCCCTGACGTTCGGGCTGAAAAAATACCTCGACCTCCGGGTAGGCCTCCAGTCTCCGGTTCGTCGAATCGTCGCTTCCGTCCGTCACCCAAACCACTTTCAACCGATCGGCCGGGTAATCTAACGACCGGGTATTCGCCATCTTCTCGTCCACGACCCGTTCTTCGTTGTAAGCGGCAACGAACAGAGTCACTTCCGGCAATTCGTCCGGCATCCGCGGCTCCTTCCGGGGACGGAACGTCTCCTTAACCTTTACCAGCACCCACAACACGATGCCATAACCGATATAAGTATAAAAAACGACGAATACCGAAATCCAGAATACGATCTCCAATGCTTTCATAATCCGACCGATTTATAAACGTCCAACGTCTGTTCCGCCGTCTTTCGCCACGAAAATTGTTTTACCCGCTCCAACCCGTAAGCCCGCTGGCGTTCGTACAGTTGCGGATCGTCCAGCAATCGCCGCACTGCTCCGGCGATCTGCGTCTCGTCCGTCGGATCGACCAGCACGGCCCCGCTCCCGGCGACCTCGGGCATCGCCGAAGTGTCGGAAGTAACGACCGGCGTTCCGCAGGCCATCGCCTCCAGCATCGGGATTCCGAAGCTCTCGCGCAACGACGTATAAAGAAAAATCTTCGCTCCGCAATATACCGACGGCAGATCGCCGTTGAGAATGTAACCGGGCAGGCGCAGCAGCGGTTTGACGTCGGAAATATGCTGCTCCTTCAATATTCCGTCAATCACGTTTTCGGGAATATCCGCTACCAGCAGCGGCAGCGGACGCTCTGTCTGCCGGGCATACAGGGCATAGGCGCGGAGCGTGCGCGCCGTATTTTTCTTCGGATCGGTATTGCCGAGAAAAAACAGGTATTCTTTCTCCGGTAGGTATTTGCGAGTCACCTCGTACGGAGATTCGACCGGACGAAAATGACTTCCGTACCCGTTGTAAACGGCAACCAACCGGTCGCCGCCGATCTGCAGCGCACTCCCGATCCGCTCGCGCTCGTAGTTCGACACGGTGATGATCCGGCGGCATTTCGGCAGAACACGCGGGACGACAAAGCGCCTGTAATACCACCCCATGTTCTGATACCACGAAGGACTGGAACCGGAACGTTTCTCCAAAAAAATAATATCGTGCAGGGTAAGCACCAGCGGAACGTCGCACCGCAGCGGCGCCGTATTGCCAGTACAATGCAGGATGTCGGGCCCGATCCGGCGCACCGCTTCCGGCAGGCAGACCTGTTCCCAAAGCGGATAGAGCGGAGCGTTTACCGTCACGATATGCATATTCTCGCTCTCCTCGAGGCAGCGGTCTTCGCCCGCGTTGACGAGGATGAAATATTCGTTTTCACGATCTATCTTCTGCAATTCCCGGATCACTTCCAGCGCGACGAAATCCATCCCATGCTTATTCACGCGGAAAATGCGCTGGGCTTCGATAGCTATTTTCATGGTATTGTACCGATTAATTCACATTCAGTTCCCCTGCAAATCCGTTTGCAGCTCTCAGCCGGACGTTCCGCTTCCTGGCGATACAGGGCCGTTCCACGACCCAGTAAAACACCGAAGCGACCAGAATCGTCAGCGGAAAGAAAACCAGAGCATGCGTAAAATAGTTCGCCACGTAACTTTCCGACCACATCAGATGCTGTCCGAATACTTTGCCGAACAAGTAGAACATCGGATAGTGCAACAAATAGAACGAATAGCTCATGCCGCCCAGGACATAAACGGCCTTATGGGTCAGCATCCGGTTCAGCAAACGGCTTTTGAATACGGCGACCAGGAAAACGAAACAGCAGACCGTAAAGGCAGTGCGGTTCGGAGCGTAGGTCGTCCACAGCATACCGAAAAAGACGGCCGCAGCGACCGCATCCCATACGTATGACTTCCGAAGCAGGAAATCATTATGACGCAAATAGATAAAAGCCAGCAGAAACCCGGAAAGGAACAGCGGCAGGAATACGAACACCGTCCGGTCGAGATGCAACCGCGCGATATCGTCCAGGAACAAAGCCCGTACGACGATGGCCGCCGCCGCGAGTCCCAGCAGTTTCACCAGCATGAGCGAATGGTTCGAAAATATAAAACCGATCAGAAAAGGCGCGATCAGATAGAACTGCACTTCCGCCTCCAGGCTCCAGGTGACCGGATTGAACGGAGCCCATGCCCCGTAAATCAGCGTATGCACATAAGCCACGGCGCTGAACAGGTGCGGGGATTCGCCGGCCAGCGACAAACGGTTGGCTACGACATAAAGCGTATAAAATATCACGCAAGAGAGCAGGAACGGCCAGCCGATCCGGGAAAACCGACGCCGGTAATAAACCTTTAGCTCCGGTTTCTTTTCGTGATACATGTAATGCCGCAGAAAAGGCAAGGAGATCACGAAACCGCTGATGGCAAAAAAGATCTCGACCCCGAACCCGAACCGGTTGATAAACCAGTCCCATGAAAAAAAGTCCGAAATCCCGGCGTTGAAGTTCCGGCCGACGCTCCGGCTGACATAATTATTCAAATGCAGCATGAATACCGTCAGGATGGCCAG
>ERZ832522.1359-NODE-1359-length-33014-cov-14.015352_pt1 | contig 33014 bp, 24 predicted proteins | sample MGYA00519951_ERZ832522 | MGnify/ENA primary metagenome ERZ832522 (study PRJEB31850, sample SAMEA3708728) | human gut metagenome | biome: human gut; feature: human-associated habitat; material: faeces | place: China | collected 2014 ... | reverse complement strand
CGCCATCTCTTCCTCCTAGAGAACTATTTCTCCAGGTTCAGGGGCGCACCCCCGTCTCACATGGGGACAGGCACAAATTGAGACATGTTTGGCATGGAGCATTTGTGGGTGCTTTGACTCGTACGTTACGTCTGGGTTTTTACTATCGGTGAGTACAACACACGATGACCCCAAACCAACCGACCCCACGGAGGAACGCAGATGAAAAGCAGCGAGCTTGCACGCATGGCAGGTGTGAGCGTCCGCACCCTGCGGCACTATCACGCCATCGGCCTGCTGCCCGAGCCGCCGCGCGGCGAGAACGGCTATCGTGACTACGAGCCCACGCACCTCTTGCGCCTCCTTCGCATCCGTCAGCTGGCCTCGCTTGGTTTCTCGCTCGAGCAAATCGGTCCTATGCTTCAGGACCTCGACGCCGAGCGCGCCGAGGGCGACGAGCGCCGCGGTGAGTCCGATCACCTGCTCGACGACCTCGACAGGCAGCTTCAAGAGCAGATCGCCCAGCTCGAGCGGCAGCGCGAGCTCATCGTGCGCATCCGCTCCGGCCAAGGCGAACCCGACTATCCCGCCCGCGCCGCCCGCGCACTCGAGGCGATCGAAGACTTCGAACGCTCAAGCCATGGACAGGGCTTCTTACTCTGCGCACTCACGGGCAACGACAAGACCGCGATGGGCGTGGCGGCGCACCTGTACTCCGATGACGAACTCGCCGAAATCGAACGCATCTTCCACGCCATCCCCGAGCGCGGTCTCACGCAGGAGTACCTCCATGTGAGCCGACTCATGGACACGTTGCCGGCTCACGCGAGCACCGAGCGCCGTGAGGCCGCCATCGAAGCCGGCCTGTCCTTCCTCGAAAAGATCGACGATTGCTTCGACGTCCGCAACTGGCTCCGGCCCGACAAGGACTACGAGCTCGTACTCGAGAACATGGCCTCGGCACACTACAACGATGCGCAGATTGCCGCGTCCGACGAGCTGTTCACGCGGTTCACGCGACGCATGGCCGAGCGCGCGGAACACGGTGGGTGCATATCGTCGACCGAGGCTTGACGCACCCGACATGGCATCCGGGCGGCCGGGGCCTGTCGAGCCGGATTCTGGCCCGGCTCGGCACGCCCCGGCCGCCCGTCATAAAGCGCCCGTGATTGGGAACACTCAGTTGTGTGAGAATTCAAATCGAACCCGTTGTACGCACCAGAGGAGTTCCCGTGGAAGGCCTGTTCTCCATCTTCAAAATCCCGCTCGTGCAAAGCTCGCTGTGGGCACTCGCCCTTGCACTCGCAACCGCCATCGCTGCTCGCGTGGCAACGCGCATCCTCAAGCGCTACCTCAACCAGGAGAGCAATCCCCTGCCCTCCTCCAGCATCATCATCAATATCGCCCGCGGCGTGATCTGGGCGACAGGCATCAGCGTCATCTTGGATGCATGTTTTGGCGTCAACGCCAATGCGCTCGTAGCCGCTCTTGGCGTCGGCGGTATCGCCGTCTCGCTCGGCTTCCAAGACACGCTGTCCAACCTCATCGGCGGCTTGCAGGTGACCTTCATGGGGATCGTCAAGCCAGGCGACAATATCGAGGTCGGGGCGGAGGCCGGTGTCGTGCAAGACGTGACGTGGCGTCACACCACCATCCGCGACGCCATGGGGCAGACGGTGATCATCCCCAACTCGATCATTTCAAAGACCGCCCTCGTGCATCTGCTGCCGGCCAACCGCGTGGTTGTTCCGTTCGCCGTACCGCGCGTTGCCGAGGATGGCTGTGCCCATACTCAGCACATGGACGATCTCGCCAAGCAGCTCGCAGCCCTGGCGCTCGAAGCCGGCGAGGGCGTCTCCCCCGTCATAGACGGCCCGCGCGTGCTGTTCTCCGAGATCTCGGAGCTCGGTATCAAGGGCAGGATTATTCTGCAGGTCGAGGACACGTCGAAGACCTCCGCCGCTGCAGACGCCATCGTGCGCGCTATCGCAGCGCTCGTATAACCGTCTTTAAACGGCAAGCTATCTCGTCACTTTGCGAGAAACGGCAATCATCGATCCGCCCAACAGTGCAATGAGACCGACCAGCAGCATTTGAACGTCTCCCGTTGTAGGCAAATCAAACCAGGGAAATATACCGTTGGAGTCGGGCACATCCGGATCAGTTGGCCCAGGAACAGCCCCTTCGATTTCCACTTTGGGATTTGCGATAACTTGATATTCAAGGGAATCGCCCACGCGCACGGGCACAGATATGAGCATGGGGTCGACGAGCGTTCGATCGTTCGCAGGCGCAACTGCCACGCGCCTCACCAGATACATTCCCAGCCGTAAGCCCTGTGCAGATATCTTGCCGTGAGCATCCGTGGAGCCCGTCGCGTCTGCAGCGATCCCGTTGCGCGCAGCAAGCTCGGCCGCCTCTCGGGCCTTGCTCCGGAGCCGCGCCGCATCCAAGTCGCCCCATTCGCAGTCAATCGAAGCAAACGGTCCTGTTGTCTCGAACGTCAGCTCCCCGTTAACAACCTGGGCGGCAGCTACCAAGGAGAACTCGTAGGCGTCTCCCGCCAGCGGCACATCGACCCCATCGCGGTTGACATTGCACGTCAGGGTGATAGAGCCCATGGCATATGCGGCTGCGCACATAGGAGGCAGCGCCACGAACAGGCATGCAAATGCCAGCACTACAAGGAACGTTACGCTATTTAAAATGTCTGCCCGCATGTTCATGACCTTCCCCCTTTCCGAATGCCGCGTACGCCCTGCCGCGTTCTTCCAAAAACTCATCCTTGTCCCGTCGCTCCAATTGCCGCAATCTCATTCCCGCCAAAACGACCGCTAGAAGGATGAGGGCGGCAATCAACGCAAGATGCGGCCACGACAGGTTGATCGGATTTCCCATCACGCCAACCTCGCCTTCCATAGAGGGCAGGTACGGAATGGCATGCGCCCGCACGAGCAGTCGATGCGAGTTGATGGCATACGGCGTGCATGTAACGAGAGTCATGTAGTCCGCCCGAGGTTCGATTGCGAGCGCTTCGGTCTCCTCTGGCAGCACCGTGAGAATCTGATCGACCTGATAGGCAAATGTCTCCTTGAGAACCTTCACGTAAAAGATGTCACCAAGCTGCATCTTGTCGAGCTCGGTGAAGAGCTTGGCCGAGGGAAGGCCGCGATGGCCGGAGATCGCCGCGTGGGTGGACGCGCCGCCCACGGGCAGCGACGAGGTCTCGATGTGCCCCGTGGCCACCTGCAGGACCTTCTCCTCGGTGGTGTGGTAGATGGGCATGGTCTCGTCGAGGCGCGGGATGGTGATGTAGCCCATCACGCCCGTACCGGTGAGGTCGACCAGGCCCATGTACTCCTCGCGAAGCTGGGCGGCCGTCGAGGCGTCGATGGCATCCCAGCCGCCGTCGGCAGCCGGGATGCCCGAAAGCCCCGCGAGCTTGGCATTGTAGGTGCGGGCAGCATCCATGAGCTGCTGCGCCTCATCGTCGGTGAGCTCGTCGACCGCTTCGCTGTACTGCTCGATCACGCGCGTGGCGTTGCGCAGGTTAAGGAAGTTCGAGATGGTCGGGTAGAGCACCAGCAGCAAGCCGCCGATGATCGCCAATGTTGAGAACCAGTCGCGGGACTTTTTCATCGCGAAACCAAATTACGCAACGGTCTTGGCAGTGCGCTTGCGGTAGATACCGTAGCCGATGGCAGCAGCGCCGACGAGCGTGAACAGGATGGTGCCCATGCCGCCGGTCTCGGGCAGCAGGGTGCCTTTGTTGTTCTGGATGTTAAGGGCAACGTCGTTGCCGCCGCCGTTCACCGTCCAGTTATTGAGCGTGCCATTCTGATTGTAGTTTGCGACAATCGTCACATCGACAGGCTTCTGGAGCTTGTTGTATCCATCGGGAGCCTTGGTCTCGACGAGCTGGTACTCAGCAGCATCCAGACCCTTGAAGGTGATCATACCGCTCTCGGGAGTGGTGATGGTGTCAACCGCATTGCCTTCGCCGGTCTTTGCGGGACGCACGACAGCGGGCCGGGTCGCGTCGCCATTGTTTTCGACGATCAGCTTGATCGGGGTGACTTCACCCTTCTTCTGCAGCTGGAAGACAGCGCCGGCAAGAGCAGAGCCGTCCACGCCATCAGTCTTGGTGATGTCGAAGTCAAAGGTGTAACCGTGGGTTACATCAGGAACGGATTCGCCCGTACCGCCGTTGATGGGGTCGTTGCTGTACTCGAGCTTCGCGCTGTTGCCTGCGTCATCCTGGCCAGCAACGGCATGCTCATTGATGCTTGCGGAGTAGGTTACCTTGATATCCTGACCGGCCTTGTCACCATGCTTCGTCTTGAAGTCGGTCATGATGATTTTCAGCTCGGTGGCAGCGCCATTGTCGCCCGTGACGGAGACGGTGTAATCGACGTCCTTCTGAAGCTCGGAAGCGCCAATGGTCACCTTGATGGTGCTCTGGTCAAGCGTCAGACCCTTGGACAGGGTATCGACGAAGTTGAACACATAGGTGCTGTACTCGGTCATGTCGGGGACCTTGGACTTCAGTTCGAAGTTCAGCACGTCGCCAACCTGAGCGTCTGCATGGTTGTTACCATCAACGGTCTTGCTGATGGTGGGATACTCGCTCTTGAGGTTCACGTTCTTCTCGGCCGTGACCACATTCGCCAAAATGGCGTCGGTTCCGCGATCAGCGGTGGAACCGCTCTGTGGGGAGACCACATAGTAACCGAAGGCAAGGCTCGAGAACTTGGCGACGTAGGGAGCGCTATCCCCAGATGCCGTCGCGCTGGACGTTGCGGCAATGTTGTTCTCCTTCGCCCAGTCGGAAGCCTTCTTGGCGAAAGCAATCACGTTGACGCCCTCATCGGTACCAAGGGCATTCACATACTCGATTGCCGCCTGAGAAAGCTTTTCGCCAGACAGACCAGCCGTATTGCCGCCAATTTCGGTCTTGAAGAACGGCTCCCACTTAGCATTGAGCGTGTAGCTTGCATTCTTGCCGTCAGCGGTGACCGTGGCGGAGAACATCTGCCACGCCTTAACCTGCTTGCCCTTAAACTCGGCGCTCTGATTCGTAATGGTCAGATTGCCCGCGGTGGCCGCGAAGGCCTTGGTGGGCAGGGCACTCGCGAGCATCACGACCGCCATCATGACCGCCAGCGCCATGCTGGCCATTCGTTTTGTCATCGTTTTCATCGAATCATTCCTTCCCTCAAACGTATGACATGAACAACTACCTATCTGCGGCGGCGCGTTACCTGCGCCACGTGAGATACCTATCTCGATGCGCGACCCGATCTGCCGCGCGCAACTTGCCCGTGCGCACCATGTGCACGTAGGTGCCGGGGGCGCGCGATCTCAAGCCGGGGGCGAGCAGGCGCAAAATGCGCGGGCACGTACCCGGCATAGGCCATCGACCTGCGGCGGCGCTCGTAGGCAGCGCACGCAAGCAGCATGCCGCCGGCGAGTACCGTCCACCACGTACCGATGCCGCCCGTTTCGGGAAGCGGAAGCATGTTGGTGACGGTGATCACGTAGTCCGTTCCGTCGCCCGAAGCGGTATAGCTGTAGTTGGTGGTGGCGTCGTATGCCCCCACGCGCACTTCGGTCACCGAGTAGGTGTAGTAGCGCACAACTGACGGATCGACCGTCGTGTCTTCAAACGCGACAGGCAGGCCAGTCAGCACCTTGCGCCAGGTTTCGGACCACTCTGAGGCATCGGCCGCGGTCAGCTTCACCTCGAGCACGCCATTCGTGCCGAACGTCGCGTCTTCGACGACCACGCCAGCTGCGTTGGTGTAGGTGCGCTTGAGCTTGAAGGTCACTTCGTCGGGACGCGTGTTGCCTGCGTTCCCGTTGTCCATCCACACCTTCTGCAGCGTGATGTCAACCAGCGCGGAACACGGGTCTTGGCCCTCGCCCGGCTCGGGCGTGATGCCGCCCGTACCGGGAGTATTGCGCGTGTCATCCATGAGCACAGCCTTCGCGGAAGACACGTAGGCCTCCATGGCAACCGGCGCGGTGCTGGCTTCGCCTTGCATGACGGCACCCTCAAGCTGGTCGAAGCTCGAAATCTTTTCGTAGTGCTGAACCTCGTAGCGGTTATAGTCCGTGCCGCTTGCCGTGTCTTGTTGGGCATGCGAGAAGATGCCGTCAGCCTTCGCCACAGCGTCGGTCAGCGCGGCGTTCATATCGCGATAAATCGAATACAGGTTGTAGCGACCTTCGTTGTCTTTGCCCTCAATGGTGCCCGCGTCTTTGAAATACACCGATTGCAGGTTGGTCATTCCCGAGAACGGGCCCACCAGCTGCTCGGTACCACGCACGACGTCGCAATACACCATTTCGTTGCCTTCGAACAGGCCTTCCTTGTTGTGGCCCACAAAGCCGCCGGCATAGCCCGCATTGTCGGGACGCTGATTCTCGTCTTGGGGCAAGCCGCCTTCCACCGCTAAGCCGTCGGCATCCTGCGTGGCGCCGCCGCCGAACACGTCGTAACCCGCCTTCGCACCCGTGACCTTGGAATTGGTCACCGCGGTGCGGTTGCCCTTGATGAGCGTAATTTCCAGGTTCGCCTTGTTTTCGTCAGGGTTCAGCAAGCCGTCTTTGTTGCACGGCAGCTTGATGGTGGAATCGCCAATGGTAATGATGGCAGTATCAGACTGCGTCGGATCATTGGGGTCGCCCTTCGCAAGCGCCACGCCGACGCGCAGGCCCAGCAGGTTCACGTAAAGCAGATCACCGTCGGAGAGGATCTTCAGATTCAGCAGCTCGCCCAAATCGGGAACGCTCAACCCTCCCAGATCGATGACGCCCAAATTCTCAAGATCATGTACATACAGAGACTTTACCAACTGGTCAACAATGACCAGCAGCAGCTCAACTACTGGAGAATCAAGCTCTAACCCTGCTATGAACGACATGTCGGTTTGACCGATGAAGCCCGCCGCAACCTGATCGCTGCGCACGATGCCCAGGTTCGAAACCTCACAGGCGTCGATCTTGGACAAATCGCCCAAACCCACGAAACCGCCTGCGATGTTTTGCGCGGCATCGTTGCCCTGCTCCACGATGTTTTGGCCGGCATCGGCGCCGCTGGTCACCGTGAAGCCAGAGGCAACGCCCTCCACGCGGCAGCGGTCGGCGTGCGAACCCCACACGTCCAGCGCGCCGGCCTGCAACTTCAGCAGCTTGAATATCTCTCCGATACCCACTCCAGCCTCATCGATATCGACCGTGGAATTCTTACCCATGTAGCCCGCGAAGCCGCCCGCGTAGCTAGGCGCCGTCACCGTGGAAAGCGCGCTCACGGTGCAGTCTTTGACCGAACCGTTCAACAGGCTGCCGGCAAAACCGCCCGCGTTGCCGAAGTAGCGCAGCGAATCCATGGTGCCAACTTTGTCGGCAGTATTGGCACGCACCTGAGCACCGTCGGCCACACCCGTCACATCTGCGTGATACACGTAACTGCGAAACGCGTCCAGCACACTCACATTGCCCAGGCCGATCAGGCTCAGGATGGATGTCTTATTGGTGCCGGCATCGGTGCCGCCAACGTCGGCCACGCTGCCCACGTCGGCCAGGCCCACGAAGCCGCCGGCATTCTTGCCGCCGGAAACACCGCGCAGACCCCTGACGGAAAGCTGTGAAGCGCCTTCCTTGCTGCCCAGCACGGCAGATTCGCAGCTGCCCACGAAGCCGCCCGCGGCCGTGGCGAATTCCGTTGCACCCACATTCTGATGCGAGCCGTCCACTACGAAGCCCCATGCCTCGTTAGCAGGCGTCACGGACGCGCCGCGGATGGTGGTCATGGTGGCCTCGAGCACGTTAGCAACATCGCCCGGCTGTTTAATGACGGCGTCGAGGATGCCCTGCAATAGGCCGTTGCTTGCATGAGTGTTCGCATCGGCCGCAGAGCCGGGAGCTGCCGTGCCTGCATAGCCGCCCACCGTGTTGGTGCCTTTCACCAGGCGCAGATTGCCCACGTTGCAGCCCGTGGCACCTTCGGTGTCGCCCCAGATCTGCGCGCCTTCGGCATATCCCACATAACCGCCCGCATGGCCAAGGTCGTGCTTCTCGTCGTCGGCCGCAACGCCCGTACCAAGCGCCTGCACCGTCATGCCCTCGCGATAACCCACCGTGGAAGACGATCCCTGAATACTGGGAACGAACACTTCGGCCGCTGAAACAAGCTGACCAAGATTGAGGTTGAGATCCAGGATGCTCACACCACCCAGGTTGGCCGCGCCGCCGCTTTCCATAAAGCCCGCATAGCCGCCGGCCGCACGCATGGCGCGCACGGTTTTGGCATCATTGGCCGCACCGTCGCTGACAACGCCGCTGCGCATGATGCCCACGTAGCCGCCAGCCACGCCGCCGTCGCATTCGTTGGCAGTGTTGCTATAGGCGTCGCGTCCTGCCACCACGTTGTAACCATATATATAGTTGGCAAGTTTGTCGGCCAGTTCTTTCTCCGAGTTCACCTTGCCGTTTGCGGCAAGCTCAGCACCGAAGCCTCCATGCACGCCGATGTAATCGACCCATGCATTCCACGTGTTCATGTCGATACCCGACAAGGGTCCGGTCACACGCGTATGACGCTGCGTGGGATAAACCACCGACAAGGCAGAGGCAAGCGTGTTGACCTTGATCAGGCCGAACAGCAAACTCAAGCTGCCCGTGTCGGCCGTATCGGCGGGGCGCATGAAGCCGGTATAACCGCCCGCAACCTCGGTGCCGAACACCGAACGCATGCGGTCGGCGAACGCCTCGCGCGTGGGGCCGGTGTATGGCGCGGCCTTCCACTCGCTCGTATCCTTGCCCCAAATCTGGCCACCTTCGTTGTATCCCGCATAGCCGCCCGCCATGCCGCGCATGGTGATGCCGTCGGACGCCGCCTGCGCGCGCACCACGCCGCCGCAAGGCACACAGTCGGTGGAGCTGTTGCGTACCGTGGGAACGAAGCTTTCCACCAAGCCAGCCAGGCTGTCGATGTTGACAAGCTTTTTCAAGATGTTGTTTTCGCCATCGCCGAGCACCTCGGCAACGCTACCAGGCTCCATGCCGCCAGCATATCCGCCCGCAGCGATGCGGCCCACCACATGCGAGAAGGAATGGGCGCTGGAATCCTGAATGTGAGCGCCGGTAATACGACCCGCAAAACCGCCTGCATAGCCTTCGACACCGTTGGCCGTGGTGGCACGCACTGCATAGCCGCCCGGCATGCCGTACACGTCGGAATGCTCGACGGTGGAAACCATCACGTTGAGTGCGGAGAGAACATCCGTCAAACCGACGGTCTGACCCAGAACGCCCAAGCCTTTGCCCACGGACGCGGTGGAGCCGATGTCCAAACGTCCGGCATAACCACCGGCATAACGCAGGCCGTCGATGGCCCACGGCGTATTTGCGTCGTAATAGGCATCGATTGCATCAGCTTCAAGGTCGGCAGGGTCTTCGATTTTCGTATGGGCGATCTTGTTCACATCGCAGTTGGAAATCTGGGCGCCCGAAGCGTATCCCGCAAAGCCGCCCGCCGCGCCGGAGTTCGCGTCAAGCGCGTCAATGCGGTTAGCGCGAACCGTGAAACCTTCGGGCGAATTCACGCCCGCATCCGACACCGTGGCAACATAGGCGTCGATCAGGCTGAGCAAATTGGACACATCAACATTCAGCCCCTTGAGGCCGCCCAGAATGCTCAGACCACCGCCGCCATCTGCCGCCGCAGCAAGCGCACCCGAAGTGAGCAAGCCCGCGAAGCCGCCCGCATAGCTGCCGCCCTCGACGCTCTTCAGGTTGTTGACAGCCCACTCGTCGGCGTCCGCATCGTCAGTGGGCTTACCTTTCACCACGCCGCTGCGGAACACGCCCGCAAAGCCGCCGGCCTTGTCAGCCGTGACGGTGGCATCCCCTGCATAGGTCACATTGCAGTCGCTGTATTTCGGAATAAGGTAAGGAACGGCGCTGAGCAGGCCAGAAATGGAGCTGAGAGCAAGGATGGACGTGTCATCGGCCACGTCGGCCAAGCCGCCCGTCTCGGAATTGCCCACGAAGCCGCCGGCCGCGCCGTTATCGACATCGGCCGTCACGCGATGAAGGCCCGTCACGTTGCAGTTCGACAGATGAGCGCTGTGATTGTCGGCAACAAAACCGCCCGCCGTTGCTGCGGAAACCCCCGCATCGGGCGCGGTGTCTTTCGTTGCTGCCACTATGAACCCGTTTGCATGGCCCGCCACGGTGCAGTTTTCCGCCGTCACGTTCACGCCTTCGCCTACGGCAAGCAGGCCCTTAATGCTCACGGCGCCAAGACCAAGTAGATCAAGACCGCCGCTACCCGCCAAGTTACCAGGACCCATAACGCCCGCGAAACCGCCGGCGTGCGTGCCCGCCCGCACGGACGCAATGTTTTTAATATGCACGTTGGTGCACGAGCCTCCCGTAGCCTCGGCAACTGCACCGGCTGCATGCGAGTCGGCCGCAGTCACCGCTGCGCCCTCCGTGACACCCGTCACCGTGACATCGCTCAGCTCGAACGGCAGATAGCCGCCCAAGCCAACAGTGCCATTGATGATGCCGCCGACGGAAGCCGTGCCCAGCATGCCCGCAACACCGCCAGCACGCGTCTGGCCGGCCTCAACCGAACGCAAGCCATCCAGCACAACAGGTTTTTCCGTTGCGGGGCGCACAATCGTTTTCTCGCCCCACAATTTGATGTCTTTCAGATGATCCTGGTCCGACTTCGCAATGACCACACCGTCACCGCGACCAACCATGCCACCCGCGAAGTCGTTCGCGGAATGCACGGTGAATTCACCCTTCATCTGCACGCCAAGCAGCTTGGACTCTTCCACGCCCACAAGTGAAAGCAGATTCTGCGCCGCCTCGGGGTCGCTGGTAAGAAGGCCCGTAAGCAGGCTGTTAACACCCGTCAGAAGGTCGGAATTCTTACTTTCTCCCTGGCCGAGATCGGTCACCCAGCCAACGGTTGCCGCGCCCGTAAAGCCGCCGGCCAGCGCCTTGATGGAGTGCTTGCCATTATGTTCCTCTTCATGGCCGGTGGCCGAAACGCCCACTGTGCCTTCCACAGATGCATCCACCGCATAGCTGTTCGCCATGGCGCCGGCAAAACCGCCCGCATAACTGGCGGCGTTCACCGTGACGCCCGAACGAACCGCGCATCCAACAGCAATGCTTTGCGGCTGAGCGGGACGCAGTAGCTCAATACCGGCTTTAGACAAGGCGCCCTTCATGACGTCGTTGCGCATCAGACCCGCGAACCCGCCCGCATACAAACGAGCCGTCACGGTGTAAGGGTTGGTGCTTTTCACCGAGCAATCCTGTGCGATGGTGCCCACCATAGCGCCCGCGAAGCCGCCCGCATAATCGTTGTTCACAGAGCCGATGACCTCGCCCTTGGCAAAGTTGAATACCGAACAGTGCGAAAATACGGGATTGAGGTAATCCACGGGAATGAGCGCATCCGCCTTGATGATGTTGCTGTCGAGCAACAGGGTGATGAGGTCGCCCAAGCCAAGGCCGGGAATGATATTAAGAAGGTTTGCCAGCAAATCGACGATAGAGCCAAGCAAGTCAGAGACTATGTCGTAACGAGTGTCACCTTGCGAATAGCCAACAAAGCCGCCGTTCATCTGCGCTGCCGACGAGACCTTGGCTTCGTGCACCTCGCAGCCCGACACTTCCACATCCCCCACCACACGGCCCGCAAAGGCGCCGGTCGCCAGCGATGAAGGATCTGCGGCACGAACGTTCAAGAGGTTTTCGACCAAGCCGCCGAGATCGAGCAGTCCACCTGTGAGAATCTTGAGCAAGGTGCTCAGCAATCCGCCGACAGCGCCGCTCAAAACGCCAAGCAGTCCGCTGATGAGAGATTGGTCCACGCGCACTTCGGTAGCATGGTTTTCCACGGACACCTTTTCAAGCGTGATATTGCTTACGGTTGCCTTCGTCGGCACCGCGAAGGGGTTTTTGTCGTCAAGCTTATTGGAGATGGTGCCGAAGAAGCCGATGCCCGTATACTTGCTCACATCGAGCTTGGCGTCAGACTGGACCACCTTGACATTGGAGATAACGGGGTTGACAACCTTGGTGACATCGGTGATGCCCGAGCCATCTTGCTTGATGCAATCCCAGAGGCTGCCCGCCGTATCGGGGGTATCGCTCTTAGCACCGAGCATAATGCTCGAGAACATGAGCGGCGTCCAACCCGTGTTGGTGGGATCGGCTGCATTCGTGCCAAGATCAATATCGCGGAAGATGATGTAGTTGGCATCTGCGGCGTAACTCACACCGCTGTCCTTGATATCCATATTCGGGTCGATCTCGCCCGTCGTTTGGTTCACACCACATTGGCCAACGGCCTCAAGCGCGTCACCATCGGCTCTATCGATCTCGCCGAGGGTATAGTCCTTCTTGCCATTTTGCAAAGCGAGTAGATCGGCGTCGCCACCGTAAAGCATGATGGGTTTGCCATCTTTACCCTTATCGACCTCCCAATGGACGCCGCTAAGAACAGCCTGATACACGGCCGTGTGCACCTTCTTGCCAGATCCAATCGCGCGAAGCTGCTGCTCATTGCCGATGAGGATGTACTTTCTGCCACCGATTTCCTTCACGACCTGACCCGCGAAGTCTCGTCCGCCCAGTGCATCAACCGCGGCACGGTCCGCGAGCAGCACATTGCCGCCCTTTTCACCGTCTCCCTGCTTCAGGACCTCGGCGCCCTCGATCTGCGCGGCATCCTGTTCGGCACTCGTCATTGAGTCCGGCACAGCGGCATCGTCAACAATATCGACCCCACCCGCGCTATTGCCTTGCGTCGACTCCTGGCTCTCCGATCCGGCGACATTCTCCGGAGATCCGTCTCCGGCCTCCTGATCTTTCGGCTCAGATTCTGCTATCGCCGGCCCTTCCAGCTCGCGCGTATCCGCGTTGCTTATCTCAGGCTGGGGATACCCCCCCGGTCTCAAATTCCGCGCTCAGGGGCATGGGCACGTCAGATTCAGTCGAAGACGCCTTCGATGCCACAGAGTCATTCATCCGCTGAAGCTCGGCATCCATATCAGCCTGTGCATGCGCCGCTCCGGAAAGAGCTGATGCCAATTCCTGGCGAAGTTGAGAAAGCTGGTATGCGCCAACTCCCGCCGGGAAAGAGCCAAGCGTAAAAGATGCGACCAAAATGCCTATGAGCACGCTGCGGAACAAATAACGACCTCCTGGCAGATATATGCCGTACAGACCAATCCACACCATATCACTCATACATCATGCTGTCTAAACAACATTCCGCATCGAAGTGCACATCATCTTTTTCCATTCCCAGCTATTTTGAAGTACTAGCAGTTAAATATGTAACCCACTCTTTCTATGGGTTGTTTTTTCACATCATCATTGTTTCATATATGTTTCTGTTTTTAGAACATAAGAGCCCGGCCGATCCTTCATGCTTCGAATGATCGGCCGGGCAACTCGGGTTCAGGGAAGTCTAATATCTATTCCCCTATTTGTTCAGCTGGGGCCCTATCGCCACTCGCGCTCAGCCTTTTCAACCAAGCGCTCCGCAAACTTGCGGGCGTAGAGGTGATCGTCCTTGATCTGACGCCAGCCACTCTCGTTCACCATCTCACGAGAGAGCATGACACCGTAGGCGCCCTGAACGTCATCGCGTGTGAAGACATAGTAGCTTTCGTCCATCGGCTCGCCCTGCTCGGCAACAGTGACCTGAATCTCATTTACGAGCGGCATGGTGCTGAACAGCACCGCGACGTTGTAGGCGAGGGCCACATCGACAGAATCGTCATCGTATGCCTCGGGAACTTCACGGTACGCAAGGCTGAGCACGCCCGAGCCCTTCGTGACGTCGATATCCGTGGCAAGATCGCCGAGCGGCAGCGTATGCAACAGGGTCTCAACCGTAGCGGCATCCTCAAGCTTCGTATCGACATAGGGAGTCGCATCGGAGTACGTCGTTCCAACAACCGCGGCAAGCAGCTCATCCCCCGGCTCACCCTCCATCCACACGCGACCATTCTCATCAACGGTGATGGCGCTGTCAGCCGCATTCGCATCAGCTCCCTGCGGATTAGAATTTCCCTGCGGCGAAGACGAAGGATCGACCTGAACAACGGAGGCCTGGTCCTTCCCGTGCTCTACCGCTTCATCGACACATCCCAACAGGAGCTTGGCGCCGATTCCAAGAAGAACAATAACCGCAAACGCGATCAAGCCATACTTAAGAACCTTGCCGGTGTCCAAGGTCTTCTCTGGCTGTGAATCAGGGGCAGTCTGCTCCCCAGAGATCTCAAAATTCGAGACGGGCATGACCTTGGTACCACTGGCCAAAGTCTCGTCTGGCTGCACGCTTTCCTCAGCCTGTGCAACGCCATCTACCTGCGTGGCCCCTTCGGCCTGTGCGACCACAGAGGAGATAGCCGAAGGATCATCGGACGCAACGTCTTCATCGATTTCGTCCAGGCTCGACATGCTTTGCTTAGTGCGCTCGAGAGCTTCTTCTTCAGAAACACCCTCGGCAACCAGATCCTCGTAGCGGGCAACGAGATTGCCGAAGATCTCTTCTTTTAGCTCGATGTTCTCAGGAGTAAGCACCTTGCCTTCGAACAGATGCTCAACGTACATGCGAAGCTCGTTCATTGTTCGCTCCCATCCATGATCAACAGTCGATCAATGATTCCACGGACGCGCTCCCAACGCTCAGTTGCCTCGACAAGCTCCTGAGCACCGGCGTCCGTCAGCCGATAGTATTTTCGACGCGCGCCCTGCGTCTCGTTACCCCAAAAGCTCACAACGAACTTTTGACCTTCGAGACGTTTGAGACTCGTGTAGAGAGAAGGCTCCTTCATCTCATACTCGCCCAAACTCGCGGTGCCAATCGATTTGAGAATCTCATACCCATAGCTGTCACCCTTCGACAGCGTTTTGAGAATGATGGTGTCGATATTGCCTCGAATGAGATCGCTCACGGCATCACGGCTCGCCATATCGGTCACCTCCCCATTGTTTGACGTTACTGCTACTGTATCACAGAGTACTATGTGTGTCGATGTACTCTGTATTACAGTCTAGTCATGAGGCTAAACTTGCAATCAAGTTGCAATCGTCAGGGACTGTGAGTAGCAAACAAAAAACCCGGCTCGCACGAGGCGAACCGGGTTTCCGAGTCAGATGAGGTAAGCGAAGTATCGCTTAGGCCTCCATAAAGTTGCGCTGGACGGCGGAGTCGACCTTGACGCCGGGGCCCATGGTGGAGGACACGGAGATGCTCTTGACGTACTTGCCCTTGGCGGAAGACGGCTTGACGCGCAGGATCTCGGTGTAGAGGGCAGCGTAGTTCTCAACGAGCTTCTGCTCATCGAAGGAGACGCGGCCCAGCGGAACGTGGCAGATGCCGTAACGGTCGGCACGATACTCAACGCGACCGGCCTTGAGCTCGGAGACCATCTTGGCGACGTCCATGGTCACGGTGCCGAGCTTGGGGTTCGGCATGAGGCCACGGGGACCGAGGATCTTACCGATACGACCAACCTTGGCCATCATCATCGGGGTGGCGATGGCAGCATCGAAGTTGATCTCGCCCTTCTGAATCTGGGCGATGAGCTCGTCGGAACCGATAACATCGGCGCCGGCCTCAGCGGCCTGCTCGGCCTGAGCGCCCTCGGCGAAGACGGCGACGCGGACGGTCTTACCGGTGCCGTGGGGCAGAGAGATGGAGCCACGGATGTTCTGATCGGCCTTACGGGTGTCGATACCGAGACGGAAGTGAACCTCGACGGTCTCGTCGAACTTGGCGGTGGCCATCTCCTTCACGAGCTTGACAGCCTCGAGCGGCGTGTAGACGGCAGCGCGGTCAACCTTAGCGGCGGCCTCACGGAACTTCTTGCCATGCTTGGTAGCCATGTGATTACCTCCTGTGGTACAAGCGGGAAAACCCTCCCACATCGTTCACGTGCCCTTGTGGCACGAGAGTTACTGAAATGCGATGAGATGCGCGTTACTCGGCGATGGTAACGCCCATGGAGCGGGCGGTGCCGGCAACGATCTTCTTGGCGGCGTCAATGTCGTTGGCATTGAGGTCGGGCATCTTGATCTCGGCGATCTTGGTGAGCTGCTCGTCGGTGAGCTGGCCGACCTTGTCGCGCTGGGGAACGGCGGAGCCGCCCTTAAGACCGAGCTCCTTCTTGATCAGGTGAGCCGCAGGCGGGGTCTTGCACACGAAATCGAAGCTACGATCCTCGAAGACGGTGATGACGACCGGGATGATGTCACCCATCTTGTCCTGCGTGGCGGCGTTGAAGGCCTGGCAGAACTGCATGATGTTGACCTGGGCGGCACCGAGAGCGGGACCCACGGGAGGAGCCGGGTTGGCCTTGCCGGCCGGAATCTGAAGCTTGATGACGGTGGCAATCTTCTTCTCTGCCATGTCACACCTTCCTTAACAACGAATGAACGTAAAAAGCTATATATCGTCAGCGCATTCGCGTTAGAAGCACGAGTTCCGATGAGCGGTCGGACTCGAAGCGCGGCACGCGGACAAACACGGAAACTAGGCAATGACCTCAATCTGCTCGAACCCAAGCTCAACCGGCGTCTCGCGGCCGAAGATGAGGAGCGTGACCTTGACCTTGCCCTGCTCGGGCATAACCTCGGAGACCTTGCCGTCGAAGTCGGCGAGCGGACCGTTGGTGACGCGAATCGAAGTACCGACCTCGATATCCACGACAGCACGCTTGGGAGCGGAAGAACCCTTGTCGGTCTTGCGCATCATCTTGTTGTACTCATCGCGGGAAAGCGGAGCGGGCTTGCCGCTGCCGCCGAGGAAACCGGTGACACCAGGGGTGTTGCGGACGCACGTCCAGGCATCATCATCCATCTCCATACGGACGAGGACATAGCCGGGGAAAATCTTGACGTCCTTCTCGTCGCGCTTGCCACCCTCTTTGAGCTCGGTGACATGCTCGGTCGGGATCTGGATATCGAAGATACGATCCTGCATGCCCATGGTCTCGATGCGGTGCTCGAGATCGGACTTGACGCGGTTCTCGTATCCGGAATAGGTGTGAACGACGTACCAACGCTTGGACATCTGCTTACCCCCTCAGGCTTGCGAAGAGCACGAGGCCCTGACCGATGACAAGGTCGAGGAGCGCGATGGCCACACCGACGACAATGAGCGAAGCGCACACCGCGACCGTGTAGTTGACGAGCTCGTTCTTAGTAGGCCACACGACGCGCTTCATCTCGGAGCGCACAGAAGCCAGATACGCCTTGCCGCGAGCGATTAGACCGGGCTTTTTATCGGTCTTCTTCTGAGCGGACTTCTTGGTGCTCTTGTTGTTGGCCATTGTGGCTTACCTCCGCGCGTTTGCGCCTAGACTTTAGAAAACGTAAGCCTCACAAGGAGGCTTACGATTACAGACTGGCACGCCAGGAAGGACTCGAACCCTCAACAGACGGTTTTGGAGACCGTTGCTCTACCAATTGAACTACTGGCGTGTATGCTTAGAGACTAGCGAGTCTCTTTGTGCAGCGTGTGCTTCTTGCACCAAGGGCAGTACTTCTTAATCTCCATGCGATCAGGCATGTTGGCCTTGTTCTTGGTGGTCGTGTAATTACGACGCTTGCAATCAGTGCAAGCCAGGGTAACCATAGTGCGCATGTATCTAAACCTCCATTTACCGCCCCTACGGGCACGGTCGCTAACATTACCATCGACCATCATGTGATGTCAATGCCAACGGTATTACCGTATCTATTCTGCAAAGGAGATTCACAACTTGAACGCAACTCGGAAGAGAATGCGATCAGAGGGCAGCGCAGATACGGGAATGCCGCCTTGCCGAGCCAATCACGAGCGTAAAGGCTGGCAGAAAAAGGACCCGGCACCAATTGTGGCGCCGGGTCCTACAAGTACGCCTAGATCAGCGGGTAACCGAAGTTACTCGATGATGGTGGAGACGATACCGGAACCCACGGTGTGGCCACCCTCGCGGATAGCGAAGCGCAGGCCCTCCTCCATGGCGATCGGGTGGATGAGCTCGCCGGTGATGGTGATGTGGTCACCAGGCATGGCCATCTCGGTGCCCTCGGGCAGACGGACGGAACCGGTCACGTCAGTGGTACGGAAGTAGAACTGAGGACGGTAACCATCGAAGAACGGGGTGTGACGGCCACCCTCGTCCTTGGTCAGGACGTAGATCTCACCGGTGAACTTGGTGTGAGGGGTAACGGAACCCGGCTTGCACAGAACCTGGCCGCGCTCGATCTCCTCGCGCTTGATGCCGCGGAGCAGCAGGCCGACGTTGTCGCCAGCCTCGCAGAAGTCCATGGACTTACGGAACATCTCGATGCCGGTGCAGACCGTGGACTTGGTCTCCTTGATGCCGACGATCTCGACGTTGTCGTTGAGCTTGAGCTCGCCGCGCTCGACACGACCGGTGGCGACGGTACCACGACCGGAAATGGTCATGACGTCCTCGACGGCCATGAGGAAGGGCTTCTCGTTGTCGCGCTCAGGCGTGGGGATGTACTCGTCAACGGCATTCATGAGCTCGCGGATGGAGTCCATCCACTTCTCCTCGCCGTTCAGGGCGCCGAGGGCGGAGCCGCGGACGATCGGCAGGTCGTCGCCCGGGAACTCGTACTCGGAGAGCAGGTCGCGGGTCTCCATCTCGACGAGGTCGATGAGCTCGTCGTCGTCGACCATGTCGCACTTGTTCAGGAAGACGACGATGTAAGGAACGCCGACCTGACGGGCGAGCAGGATGTGCTCGCGGGTCTGGGCCATCGGGCCGTCGGTGGCGGCGATAACCAGGATAGCGCCGTCCATCTGAGCAGCACCGGAGATCATGTTCTTGACATAGTCGGCGTGGCCGGGGCAGTCAACGTGAGCGTAGTGGCGGCTGGCAGTCTCGTACTCGACGTGGGAGACGGAGATCGTGATACCGCGCTCGCGCTCCTCGGGGGCCTTGTCGATGTTCTCGAAGGCGGTGAAGTCGGCCTTGCAGCCCTCAGTCTCAGACAGAGTCTTGGTGATGGCGGCGGTCAGGGTCGTCTTACCGTGGTCAACGTGACCGATGGTGCCGATGTTAACATGCGGCTTAGTGCGCTCAAACTTTTCCTTGGCCATGAAGCCCTCCTTCTGGAAAAGGTTGCTCCCTTTTGGAGCAAGTCCCTACTTAACTTAAGCGGCCTCCTCGTTTCCTCGGAAGCCGCCATAGTTACCTGGTAGCGGTGACTGGATTCGAACCAGTGACAACACGGGTATGAACCGTGCGCTCTGACCAACTGAGCTACACCGCCAGATGGAGCCTGCAACCAGACTTGAACTGGTGACCTCTTCGTTACCAACGAAGTGCTCTACCGACTGAGCTATACAGGCCTGACTGGTGGGGATGATAGGACTCGAACCTATGAACCCAGAGGGAGCGGATTTACAGTCCGCCGCAGTTGCCGCTGTGCCACATCCCCAGTCATTGTCAAACTCTCGCACGAAGCTGCATTTCTGCGGTGCTCTGTGCTCGAGCGAAGTGAATAATAGAACGTGGCGAGTAAGCGTGTCAACAAAAGGTTTTATATACACGTGCCCGGGCGTATCGCAGTGCAGGTAGATGGCTCAATCTGCTTATGTTCGACATGTGGCGATACGGTCTTTTCTCTTTCAATTCTCAAATCGCCAGGTTCTACTTTTGCGTGATGCAGCACCGTCCAATCGCCTGTCCGCAATCGAGTTCGATCCCATCGACTTGTTGAATCGACTTTTTGAAAAAAGCCCGGTTCCGCTGGGGAACCGGGCTTCTTCATTCTATGGAGCCAGCGACAGGAATCGAACCCGCAACCAACGGATTACAAATCCGTTGCTCTACCGTTGAGCCACGCTGGCACTTCGGGCGCCGCAGGCGCGCAAAGCTTGTTTAGGATAGCCGAGCTCTAACGGCCGCGCAAGGATTGCAGCTTGGCGAGGGATTCGGGGCTCAATCGGCTCCCGAGCGTCAACTTGATGTCCACGTTCTCCTCGCGGGCGCGCTCGAAATCGCGGTTCATATCCTCGATCTCCTCCACGAGCATGCGGGCCGAGACGCGCGTCACGCCATGGCCCATGACGGTTGCCTGGATCATCGCGTCACTTGTCACCACCGAGCAGGCCCTCCCCTCCTCGCGCGCACGGGTGCACAGATCCTGGATCACCGTATCTGCCGTCACACCCGTGGGTGAGAACTCGATGCGCACGCCGCCCTGCGGAAGATTCGGGCGATCGGGCGACACGTTGCCCGCGGCGTCGAACACTACGACCGCCTCGTACTGCCTGCCCGCAAACGCGGCCACGTCGCCGACCAGGGCCGTTCTGGCCCGCTCATACACATCGCTGGAATAGGGGTGGTCGCCGCGGTCGAACATGAGCCGCTCGTACTTCGGCGTGGCGTGGATGACGTTGTAGCCGTCGACCACGAGCAACTCCTTCTTGCCCGAGCGAGCGCCGCGAGGCGGCACGGGCGTGCTCGAGGCGCCGAGACCTGCGAACGCGTTGCCAACACCATAGGTGCTTGCATCGACGATCGGCTTGGCCGAACCCTCGCCAAAACGCTTGGCCTTTGACTTCTGTCGATTCTTCTTCGTCACGACCCGTTTCCTCTACTTCCGTTCGGAGATCTCCGGTGTCTGCAAATTTTACGCCCGCGATATGGGGCGCTCCTAGGCTAGTGAGTCGCGGTTGCGGCGCATCCACTCGAAGCACAGGGCCGTGGCGGCCTGCGCGACATTGAGGCTCTCGGTCTCCCCGCGCTGCGGCAACTTGGTGGTGAAGTCACAGGTATCGAGCACCAGTCGGGAGATACCGTCGCCCTCCGACCCCATGACGAGCGCCACGCGGCCCTCAAACGGGGCATCCCAGCACACATCCTCCGCGTGCTCGGTGGCGCCGCCAACCCAAAAGCCAGCGGACTTGAGGTCCTCGAGAGCACGGGCGATGTTGGGAACCTGTGCGATGGGCAGGTGCATGACGGCTCCTGCGGAGGTCTTGTACGTTGCGACGGTGACCTCGGCCGACCGCTTGTTGGGAATCACGACGCCAGCTGCACCCACAACCTCGGCAGAGCGCACGATGGCACCGAAGTTGCCGGCGTCGGTGACATGGTCGAGCACCACCACGAGTGCGGGCGAGCCAGCCGGTGCGGCGGCGATGATGTCGGAGAGGTCGGCATAGGGGAACTTGCCAACCTCGAGGACGATGCCCTGGTGGGCGCCATGGCTCGAGATCGCGTCGAGCTGGGTGCGGGGCACACTCTTGACGCTCACGCCCGCCTCGCCAAGGCCGGCGAGCAAGTCGCGGATAGCCGGTTCGTTCTCCACACCCTGCGCGATCAGCGCGCGCTTGATGGGAAAGCCGGTTCGCAGCGCCTCAAACGCGGCGCGGCGCCCCTCGATGTAATTGCCCTCGGCGGCATGGACGTCACGGCGCTGAGGCGCTGCGGTCTGCTGGGACCGAGACGCCTGAGGCATGCGCTGATGGGCCACAGACCTAGCCCCGCGTCCCTGCGCGCCCCTCGCGCGGCCTTCGGCCCCGCGCTTCGGCTTTCCCTGATAATCGCCGCCCTTTTGCGGGCGCTTCTTCTGTGCCATCTCGGCCCCTTTCAATGCGATTCACTCGCTGACATTGTCACATCTCGGTGCGCAAAATGCACCCGTCTCCCACACCCTCGCGCGCTCATAACACACACGCCGCACCCGGGCACTCCGGATGCGGCGTGACATTTCTAACGTACGCCAACCTCAATTTAGGGACTGTCCCCAAATTGAGGTGATTTAGCGCCTGCCCCCTAATTGAGACGGGGGAGCTAAGCGCGCTTGATGCGGGAGCCGGCGGCGGTGTCCTCGATGGCGAGGCCGAGCTCCTTCAGGCGATCGCGGATGGCGTCGGCGGTGCCCCAGTCCTTGGCGGCGCGGGCCTCCGCACGAGCAGAGAGGATGGCCTCGGCGGCCGCGTCAACGTCATCGCCCTCAAAGCCCACGAACTCGGCGGCCACACCTGCGAGCTCGGCGGGCAGTGGTTCCTCGATCACGGGGAGCTTGACGCCCAGCTGTGCGAGCGCACCGCTGATCACGGCGGCGCAGACGCGCGCGGCGCCCTCGTCCACGGCACCGGCGGCCTGCTCGAGGTACTTGTTGGCCTCGGTCACAAGCTGGAAGTAAGCGGCCACGGCACCGGCAGTATTGAAGTCGTCATCCATGCAGGCCTCGTAGTCGGCGGCGGCCTTTTCCATGGCGGCGGTCAGTGCATCGGCGAGTTCGGCGTTCGGCTCCCCTTCCGCGTGGTCGGCCGCCCACTTGAGGTTGCGGCAGGTGCCGGCGATACGCGCGAGCGAGTTCTCGGCGCCCTCGAGGCGCTCCCAGGAGAAGTCGAGCGGGCTGCGGTAGTGGGTCTGCAGCATGAGCAGGCGCAAGGCGGCGGCGGAGTGCTTCTCGAGCACCTCGGCCAAGGTGAAGAAGTTGCCCAGGCTCTTGCTCATCTTCTCGCCGTCAACGAGCAGCATGCCCGTGTGCATCCAGGTGTTGGCAAAACCCTCGTGCCAGGCGCAGGTGGCCTGGGCGCACTCGTTCTCGTGATGCGGGAAGGAAAGGTCGGAACCGCCGCCGTGGATGTCGATGGGCGTGCCCAGATAGCGGTGCACCATGGCGGCGCACTCGGTGTGCCATCCGGGACGGCCCTCGCCCCACGGGCTCTTCCAGGAAGGCTCGCCGGGCTTGGCGGCCTTCCACAGGGCAAAGTCCAGCGGGTCACGCTTGTCCTCGTTCTCCTCGATGCGGGCACCCACCATGAGGTCATCGATGTTGCGGCCGGAGACCTCGCCGTAAGAGGGGTCGCTGCGCACGGAGAAGTACACGTCGCCGTTGTCGGCCGCATAGGCGTGACCGCCCTCGATCAACGTCTTGATCATGCCGATCATGGCGCCGATCTCCTTGGTGGCGCGGGGGCGCACATCCGGGTCAAGCACGTTGGCGGCGCGCATGACGCCGATAAACTTATCGGAGAACTCGCTGGCGACCTCCTCGGCGGTGCGACCCTGCTCGTTGGCGCGGTTGATGATCTTGTCATCCACGTCGGTGAGATTCTGAGCGAACGTGACCTCGTAGCCGCTCGCGATGAGCCAGCGGCGGATCACGTCGAAGCTGATGAAGGTGCGGGCGTTGCCGATGTGGATGTTGTCGTAGACGGTGGGGCCGCACACGTACATGCGGACCTTGCCCTCCTCGATGGGACGGAAGTCCTCTTTTTGGTGAGTGGCGCTGTTGTAGATCTTCATGGATATCTCCTCCGGGGCGGGGCGAGGCATATCATCCGTGCTCAAACAGTCCTGGCTCGCAAGAAGCGTCCACAGGACGCTTCGGCACATGCAAAAACTGCGCGCGGATGATATGCCCCGCCTCGACCACATCGCTGTCTTCCTTGCATAGTCTATACGAGCGGACAACCTTGCAGAAGCTCGGACTTCCTCCTCGTCGGACAAGGAGATCCGCTCCAAAGAAAAAGAGGGATAGCGAACCGCCGCGGACGGTTCTTTCAGCTACATCGCTCCAGCAGGCAGACGGACCAGGCGCCTATGCCCTCGCCTTCGCCCTCCCAACCGAGCCGTTCGGTGGTCGTGGCCTTGACGCCGATGTTTTCGACCGGGCAACCGATGGCGCGGGCCAGATTCTCGCGCATGGCCTCGCGGTGTGGACCGATCTTGGGCTCCTGGCAGGCGATGATGCAATCGGCATCGACGAACTCGTAGCCCAAGCTGCGCGCGTGCTCCATCACCGCGGCGAGGAGCTTAAGCGAATCGGCTCCGGCATAGGCCGGGTCCGTATCGGGGAAAAGCTTGCCAATGTCGCCACCACGGCAGGCACCCAGGATGGCGTCGGCCAGGGCGTGCGCGAGCACGTCGGCATCGCTATGGCCGAGCAGGCCCTTGCTGTGCGGGATATCCACGCCACCGATGATGCAGCGGCGCCCCTCCACCAGGCGGTGTACGTCGTATCCATGGCCAATGCGCAGATTCGATGCCATGCTGCCCCCTTATCTCACAAAATGCACGGGCTAAGGATATACCCTGCGGCGCTTTTTCGCTTCACATCCGGGCTTGACGATCGCTCGCATCTTGCTTGATGAGGTTTTTCGTATCGTTTTTGAGGAACTCCGGATAGACCTCCTTTTCGAGCAATCACGACCTGCGCTTTTGCTCTGAAAATCGGAGGCCTACTTCGAGAAATCGAAATACGATACGAAAAACCTCAAGAAGGACTCTCCGGCGCGGCGCCGGACGACGTGGAAGAGACCCACATCGGAGGAACCGTCCGCCAAAACCGGACGCATCGCCATGGTCACCCACGAAGTCGGGCGCGCAGGGCCGCCTCGACCGGCGCCAGATCCTCGGGCAACGTAACCTTAAGGTTGTCGCGCGGGGCCTCGAACCCGCACACGCGGCCGCCCATCCCCTCGACCAAAGATGCGTCATCGGTGCCCACGAAACCCGTGCGATCGACCCATTCATATGCTTTGATCAGGGACTTGGCCCAAAAGACCTGAGGAGTCTGCACTGTCCAGAATCGAGCGCGCGGCGGGGTCTCCACAAAGCAGCCGGCCTCATCGATGACCTTGAGCGTGTCGACCGCGGGCTGACCGCACACCACGCCGTCAAGAGCATGCCCCCGACGAACACCGCCCGCAGTCGAACAGGCGCTCTCCTCCGCGGGATTACCAGCAGCCTCGGCGCCACCCGCATCCACAAGGGCATCTAGCCCCGCACCATCTCCGGCAATGAGCGCCTCGATGGCGGCGTCGATGGTCTCGGGCAAGATCAGCGGACGGGCGGCATCGTGCACGAGCGCGATCTCGCAGTCGGCCGGAACTGCAGACAAGCCGTTGCGGGTTGAATCCTGCCGCTCGGCGCCGGAGGGCGCGAACGCGATGGGCGTCGAGAACGAATACGGTTCGACGGCGCTGCGATTCATCTCATCGGACTTATCGGGCGGGCACACCACGACGATGCGCGACACGCGTTCGGCCGCGTCAAACGCCTCGAGCGTCCAGGTAATGAGCGGCTTACCGGCAACTTCGATCAACAGCTTTCCGCCCGGATTGCCAAAACGCGTACCCGAACCGCCCGCCACGATGATCGCGCAGGCGCGCGCCATGCCCTCGGCCATGCTTCCCTCCCCTTCAACGCGAAAGAGGCGCACCCGCGCCCCTCTCGCACTCTTCATCAATCAAAATCCGTGCACCCCGGCCCCATACGAGGCCAACGAAGCGCACAGCCCGGCACCCGAGGGCCTTAAGCCTCGCGCTTGCTGCCGTGCATCCGCGCGAGCGAATCCGCGAGAATCGCAGGGTTGTTGACGCCGAAATTGCCCAAGCGGTCGGGATCGTTCTTGATGTCGTCCATAAGATCTTGCAGCGAACCGTACTCATCCACGATGCGCTCTGCCACGCCGTCGCGCACGACGGATACGCGCGACAGGGTGCGCAGACCAAGCGGGGACATGACGGAGTCCTCGTCGAGGTCCTCAAAGCCAAGGGCCTTGGCGACCTTGCTGGGACTCGTGAGGTCCTGGGCCGACATCGACGAGAACACCTGTCGCACGCGCTCGGCATTCTCCTCGGAGGCATCGGCCGCATAGTCGCGAATCATAAGGCTGTATTCGGTCTCCATACCGGCGCCGGCGAGCTGCTCGAGCTGCATCTGCACGAGCTTTCCCTGGTTGCCCAGCTTGGCGATGCAGTTCTGAAGCTCCACCTTGGCCTGCTCCATGATCTCGAAGCTCGAGAAGATGCTCGTGATATCGGCAAGCGTGACGTAATCGTCCAGCTCGAGCGCCGTAAGGCGCAAGAGCGAGCGGTCGAGTGAGGAGCGCGTGGTCTGAAGCGTGGAAACGAGCTGGTTCACCGAGCTCATGATCTCGGTCACCGGCTGAATCTGATAGGACTTGCCATCCACATAGACGTTCACCACGCCACGGCGCTCGGACACCGAGATAATCGTGGCGTCGGTGAGCACGCTCATGCGGGCCGCGGTGCGATGGCGCATGCCCGTCTCGCTCGTGGAGAGCGAGGGATCCGGATTGAGGTGGAAGTTGGCGCGCAGGATCTTGTTGAGCCCGCCGTCGATGACGATCGCGCCATCCATCTTGGAGAGCTCGAAAAGTCGGTTGCTCGTGAAAGAAATGTTCAGCGGAAAGCCATCGTTGCCGGCGGCAAGTACGGCCTCGGTATCGCCCACGCAGATGAGCGCACCGATGTGGCCCGCGATGATCATATCGAGGGCGGTCCTCAGCGGTTGCCCCGGGGCGGTGAGGCGAACGGCCTCTTTCATGCGCTCGTCGGTGCTTTTCTGTTCCACGGCGGACCTCCCTTGTTTCTCGCTCGTTTTATTGTCGCACGAATCGCAGGGCCCTCTTCAGATTTGCAGAAAAGTTACGATGCCGCCACGCCTGCGGAACGGAGGGGTCAAACAGACGCGGTTGACGGCCGGGTCAGACGAGCCGACTGCAAAGCGGCCAGCCGGAAATCTATCCGACTGGCCGCTCAAGGCTCGCAATTTCACATGACTCAGTGCGCGCCGATGACTCAGTGCGCGCCGGCGCCCGATTGGATAAGTCCACCGGAGGTGCTTGCGGTGCGCGGAGCGCTCGTGGAGCGGCGCGGCGCCGAGGCGTCAAAACCCGCACCGAGCTCACCGGTCGCGCGAGGAGCGGGGATTTCGCCGGCAACATGGGTGAACACGAGCTCACCGTCGGCAAGGTCGCACTGGACCGTATCGCCCGCGGACCATTCGCCCGCCAGCAGCTCCTCGGACAGCGGGTCCTCAATGAGGCGCTGGATGGCACGGCGCAGCGGACGAGCGCCATTGGTAAGGTCGGTGCCCTCGCGCACGATCTTGTCGAGTGCGGCGTCGGTCACCACGATATTCATCCCGTTGGCGATCAGGCGCTGGCGCAGGTCGTCGACGAGCAGCTCGGCAATGCGCGTGAGGCTCTTCCCGGCGAGCTTCTGGAACACCACGATATCGTCCACGCGGTTGATGAACTCGGGGCGGAACAAGCGCCTGAGCTCCCCCATCGCACGGCCGCGAATCTCGTCGGCGGTAAGACCGGCCTCGCCCGTGGTGCCAAAGCCCACGCTCGAATCCTGTGCGATCTCGCGGGCTCCCACGTTGCTCGTCATGATGACGACCGTGTTGCGGAAATCAACGGTCTTGCCCTGGCTGTCGGTCAAGCGGCCCTCGTCGAGCACCTGCAGCAAGATGTTGAAGATGTCGGGGTGCGCCTTCTCGATCTCGTCGAACAGCACCACAGAGTACGGATTGCGGCGCACGGCCTTGGTGAGCTGGCCGCCCTCCTCATGTCCCACGTAGCCCGGGGGCGAACCGATGAGCTTGGAGACCTCGTACTGGCTGCCGAACTCGGACATGTCGAAGCTGATAAGCGCATCTTTGCTGCCGAACAGGTACTCGGCGAGCGTCTTGGCGAGCTCGGTCTTACCGGTGCCCGTGGGGCCCAAAAAGATGAAGGAACCGCCAGGGCGACGGGGGTCCTTGAGCGGGCTGCGGCTGCGCCGGATCGCCTTCGCGACGGCGGCGACCGCCTCGTCCTGCCCGATGATACGCGTCTTGAGCGCGCTCTCGCAGGCGAGCAGGCGACGGCTCTCGTCCTCCGTGAGCGACGAGACGGGCACGCCCGAGGTCACCGAGACGATGTCGGCGATCTGGGGTACATCGATGACGACCGGGCTCGCGTCGAGCTCGGCGTTCCAGGCGGCGCGGGCCTCGCCCAGGGCGATTTCGGCGGTCTGCTGCTGTTCCTTGGCCTCGGCGGCGCGGTTCATGTCGTCCGCGGCGCTCGCCTCCTCGACGGCGGCCTTGAGCTCGACCACGCGGGCCTCGGCCTCGCGCACGGGCTCGGGCGCCTTGTTGCGCGCGATGCGAGCGCGGGCACCCGCCTCGTCGATGAGGTCGATCGCCTTGTCGGGCAGGAAGCGGTCCTGGATGTAGCGGGCCGAAAGACTCGCCGCCGCCTCAAGGGCCGCCTGCGTGTAACGGACGTGGTGGTGCTCCTCATATTTGGGAGCGAGCTTGGCAAGGATCGCCACGGTGTCGGACGCGCTCGGCTCATCCACGTCGATAGCCTGGAAGCGGCGCTCGAACGCCGGATCCTTTGCCAGGTACTTGCGGAACTCCTCGGCGGTCGTGGCACCGATGATCTGGAAGGCGCCGCGTGCGAGGACCGGCTTGAGCATGGAGCTCGCGTCGATTGAGCCCTCCGCGGAGCCCGCGCCGATCAGCGTGTGCATCTCATCGATGAACAAGATGATGTCGTCGGCCTCGGTGGCCTCCGCTATCACGCTCTTCAGGCGCTCCTCGAACTCGCCGCGATATTTTGCACCGGCCACCAGCCCGGGTAGGTCGAGCGTCCAGATGTTTTGGCCCATGAGGTTCTCGGGGACGTTGCCGGCGGAGATCTCCTGCGCCAGCCCCTCGACGATGGCGGTCTTGCCCACACCGGGGTCACCCAGGATGAGCGGGTTGTTCTTGGTACGACGAGAAAGGATCTCCATCATGCGGGAGATCTCCTTCTCTCGGCCGATGACCGGATCGAGCTTGCCCTCGCGCGCCTCCTGCGTGAGGTTGGTGCCGAACTGCGCGAGCACGCTCTCCGGCTTGCCACCGGCCTGGCCCTGAGCGCCACCGCCGAAGAACGGCAGGCCCGCACCCGGACGACCGGAGCCGGCGCCCGCCAGGGGACGCTGCTTGCCCTGATCCTTGGCCGTGAGCTTCTCCACGGCGCCGCGGACGCTCGCGCCCGAGACGCCCAGGCGGCGCAGGATGTCCACGGCCAGGCCGTTGCCCTCGCCCACGATGGCGAGCAGCAGGTGCTCCGTGGAGACATAGGTCTGGTTGTTCTCGCGCGCCAGGCGGAAGCTCTTCTCCATCACCGAGATGACGAGCGGCGTGAATGCGAGCTTGGCGTCCTCGGGCTCAGGCTCCGAAGGTGCGGCCTTATGGATCTCGTTCAGCTGCTCGAGGATGTCGTCGTACGTGATCTCGAGATCGCGCAGCGCCTCGGCAGCCACGCCCTCTTGCTCCTTGGCCAGGGCGAGCAGCAAATGCTCGGTGCCGACCTTGGAGGTCTTGAGCGCTCGAGCCTCCTCTTTCGCAAGCGACATGACCTTGCGCGCTCGATCGGTGAATCGGTCCAACATGCGTCTACCTCGTTTATGCTCGTGGCGTGTTATCGAAAAACGTGTACCCAATGGCGCACCATGATAACCGATTGAGGTCAAAACGCGACATGCGGGGCGTGCCGCAAGCCATATGCCCCAGCGTCGCCCAGTGTTGGCCCAGCGTCCCCCGCCCTTTGCAGACGGCAAAGGCCCCAATGGCGGGAAGGTGCCATTGGGGCCAGGGGCGCATATGTGCCACGATGCTGTTACACGATGGGTGAAATCCCCGAGAAGTGCAGGTACAGCGATACGATTGCCAAGATCACCACGACGACGGCGATGACTTTGTCGCTCGTGCGCGGGAGAACCGGCTTGCCACGGTCGCGCTCGCCAATTGCATACACAACGATAGCTGGGGCAAACAAGATCGTCGTGATCATGACGCCCTGCAAACCGGTGGACCACACCAGGAAAAGCGTGTAGATGAATCCCAGCGTGCCAAAGATGCGGGCCGTCCTCACGCTGGGGGTATGCGGGCCGTCCAGGTGCTCCTTCTTCCAACCGATCACCATGTAATACGCCGCGGAGCACACATACGGGATCAAAATCGTATTGACCGCGCATGTGTAGAAGAACTGATAGGTGCTCGAGGCAACCGCGGACAGAATAAGGAAGAGCTGCGTGATGCTCGAACTCACGAGAACGGTCACAACAGGTGCACCGGCCTTATTTGTCTTGGCGAACGCCAGCGGGAACGATCCCTGACGCGCGGCCTCGAAGGGCGTCTCGGATGCGATGATCACGTAACCGAGCATGGCACCCACGAGCGACAGAATGACGCCGAGGTTGACGATTGCGGCACCCATGGGCCCGATGGCATGCTCGAGAATGCCCGCCATGGAGGGCGTGGCGAGCTCGGCCATCTCAGCCCGGGGCATGACGCCCAAAGACAGCATGGAGATGATGAAGTAGAGGATGAACACGGCTGCGAAGCCGAGGGTGGTGGAGCGGCCGACGTCGCGCACGTACTTGGCGCGACCCGAGATGACCACGGCGCCCTCGATGCCGGTGAACACCCACACGAGCGCGATCATCGTCGAAACCACCTGCGTACCGAAGTCCGGGCCGGCGGGCTCACCCCAGAAGTTGTCCATGAAGATGCCCATATCGAACTTGCCGAGCAAGATGATGGAGAGGACGAACAAACCGAGCGGGACGAGCTTGGCGAGCGTCACGATGGTATTGATGCCCGCGGCCTCTTTCACACCGCGCAGCACGAGCGCCGTGAGCACCCACAAGAAGATGCTCGCGCACACGATGGACAACACGTTATTTCCCGCACCGAACGCCGGGAAGAAATAACCGAGCGCGCTGAACAGCAGCAGGGCGAAACTGACATTGGACAGGCAGGCGCTGATCCAATAACCCCAAGCGGAGTTGAAACCCACATACTCGCCGAAACCGGCGGCGGCATAGGCGTAGATTCCGCCCGTGAGGTCCGGGCGCGCCTGGGACAGACCGTTGAACACCATCATGAGCGCGAACACGCCGGCAAAGCAGATGAGCCACGAGATGATGACCGCACCGGTATTGGCGCCGCCGGCGGCCATATCTCCAGCCAGGGAGAAGATGCCGCCGCAGATGCTCGCCGTGATGACCATCATGGTCAGTCGGAACAGGTCGAGGCCGTTGGGGTCGATGATCTCCTCATTGACGGGACGTGCATCCTTTGCAGGAGCCTTGCTCATTGACGCCTCCTTTCGAGAGAACACGGCCCGGGGTCCCGTCCGCGCCTGAACTCAGGGACGCGGACGGGACGGCCAGACCATAAAGGGGGATATCCGCTTAGAAACGCAGGGACATGCAGGAGAGCCCGCCGTCGACCTTGCGGTACTCGGAGGTGTCCACGACGAGGGTCTTGTAACCGAGGTCCTGAACGGCCTTGAGGACAGTCGGGTAGCCCTCGGCAACGATCACGGTTCCGTTGACCCAGATGCAGTTGGCGCCGTAGGCCTCCTCCTCGGGAACGACGATCTTGTTGTAATCGGCGAAGTCGGGCTTGTCGATGAACTCGCCGGACACCAGCATGTTGTTGTCCTCGATGTAGTTCACGCCGGTCTTGAGGTGCAGGACCTCCTCCAGCGGAACCTCGGAACCGGACAGGCCCCAACCCTCGAGGATCTCGCAGAACTGGCGAATGCCCTCCTCATTGGTGCGGGCGGAGCGACCGACATAGAAGTGGTCGCCGACCATCATGACGTCGCCGCCATCGAGCGTGCCGGGGGCAACGATGTGCTTGACGTGCTCGTCATCGAAGAAGCGGCGAACGGCGGGCTCGATCTCGTCTTTCTCGCCGTTACGGGAGTCGGCGCCGGGATTGGTGATAATGGCGCCGCAGCGGGTAATCACCGCGGGATCCTCGACAAAGACACTGTCCGGATACTCCTCGAGTGCGGGCAGGACGGTGACGTCGACACCGCACTGCTCGAGCGCGTGCTCGTAGTCGTAGTGCTCCTCGATGGCACGCTCGTAGATGGGCTGGCCGAGTTCGGGGGCACTGGCAATGCCATTGCAGAGGGACTTGCCGGGGCGACGGATGATGACGTGGCTGAACTTGGTCATGATGACCCTCCTTTTGTGTATCAGGGGCTTCTCCCCTTTCGTTGCCTTCATGCTACGTCGGTGTTCCTTGTCTGTATATTGTATACAATTTGAACGGTAGCTTTTGACCGGTGAACGTATCCTGAGTTCGACAGAGCATATATTGCCAGTTAAATAGCTGGTCTATACAATATGGTCTACCAGGAGTTTTTTGCATACGATTTCTCATTCGAACACATCTGCAACGTTAGGAGCGCCATGGTCGCCTTGCAACGGCCGCTCAAAGAGCACGTATACGAGTACATCGCCGCGCGAATCGAGTCGGGCGAGCTGTCAGCCGGAGACCGTGTGAGCGAGCAGACCATCTGCGACGCCATGGGGGTGTCGCGCACGCCGGTCCGCGAGGCGCTCATCCAACTCGCGAGCGACGGATACCTGGACAACCAGCCCCGACGCGGCTTTCGCGTACGCGGTTTCGATCGGCAAAACGCCATCGAGGTCTTCCAGATCATGGGGCCGCTGGACGGGCAGGCGGCCTACCTCGCCTGTCCCCTGCTCTCAGAAGCCGACCTCGCCCAGCTGCGCTTCCATGTGGGGTCCATGGACCTCGCCATCGAGAGCGGCCTCATCACCAAGTACGACGACATCCAGCGGGAGTTCCACCATGCGTACGCACAGCGGTGCGGCAACGAGCGCCTGCTCAAGCTGATCGACCAGATGGAGCATAACTTCATCAAGCGCGATTACGGCGCCGTGGAACAGGCAACCGCCCAAGAGCTTCTGCGCAAGGCCAACGCGGAGCATCGGCGCATCCTCGAGTTGTTCGAGGCGAAGGACGCCTGCGGGGTGCGCGATTACATCCGCGACACCCATTGGGACACGGAGAACGCGCCGTTCACCGTGTGGTAGCGCTCAGGGCGGCCGGTCCGAACGGTTGCGAACGCGCCATTCGGGCCATTTGGGGACGAGCGCCCGGTCATTTGGAGACGGGGCGCAAATTGCCCCATTCCCAAAAGACCGGGCGCGTCCCACGGCGCGGAGAATCGCAATACGATTCCGATAGCCCGCCCCGGCAAACCGTGGGCGAAAAACAGCGACCCGCAGCGGATAGATTCACTGCGGGTCGCTTTTCGTCAAAACGGGACAATTTGTACGGGGGTGCGCCCCTGAACCTGGAGAAATAGTTCTCTAGGAGGAAGAGATGGCG
>ERZ832522.1350-NODE-1350-length-33153-cov-4.080277_pt1 | contig 33153 bp, 24 predicted proteins | sample MGYA00519951_ERZ832522 | MGnify/ENA primary metagenome ERZ832522 (study PRJEB31850, sample SAMEA3708728) | human gut metagenome | biome: human gut; feature: human-associated habitat; material: faeces | place: China | collected 2014 ... | reverse complement strand
ATGCCAACTACCGTCATAATTTATGGCTTGTTGAAGATAATTGTGATGCACTTGGCTCTGTCTATGAGATTGACGGCAAGGAAAAGCTGACAGGAACAATTGGTGATATAGGAACATCAAGCTTCTATCCGCCGCACCATATGACGATGGGTGAGGGCGGTGCTGTATATACAAATAATCCACTGCTTCACAGAATTGTGCGTTCATTTAGAGACTGGGGACGTGACTGCATTTGTCCTCCGGGATGTGATAATTTCTGCGGTCATCGCTTTGATAAGCAGTATGGTCAGCTTCCATTAGGATATGACCACAAATATGTGTACTCCCATTTTGGCTATAATTTAAAGGCAACTGATATGCAGGCAGCAGTAGGCTGTGCACAGTTAAAGAAGTTCCCATCTTTTGTGGAGAAGAGACGTCATAACTTTGCTTATTTAAAAGAGCTTTTGTCTGACTGCGCAGGTAAGCTGATTCTTCCTGAGGCAGCAGCGCATTCTAATCCGAGCTGGTTTGGCTTTTTAATGACATGTAAGGAAGGCGTGGATCGTACAAAGGTAGTGAACTATATTGAATCACACGGTGTTCAGACACGTATGCTGTTCTCAGGCAATCTGATAAAGCATCCTTGTTTTGATGATATTCGTGGAACAGAGGCATATCGTGTTGTCGGTGGTTTAGAGCAGACTGACCGTATTATGACATCTACATTCTGGGTTGGTGTTTATCCTGGTATGACAGATGAGAAAATTGAATATATGGCAAAGGTAATTCATGAAGCATTGGAGGGCTAAGTTATGAGAATGAAGGTATCCAACTATATTGCAAAACTGCTTGTTCAAAATGGAATTACAGATGTATTTATGATCACCGGAGGCGGTGCAATGCATCTTGATGATGGACTTGGTCATGAGCCGGGACTTCACTGTGTATATAATCACCATGAGCAGGCATGTGCCATTGCAGCAGAAAGCTATGCCAGAATCCATAACCGCATTGCAGCTGTCTGTGTCACAACAGGACCTGGCGGAACAAACGCAATCACAGGCGTAGTCGGAGGATGGCTTGACTCTATTCCGATGCTTGTTATTTCAGGTCAGGTACGCTATGATGTAACGGCAAGAAGCACAGGCCTTGGCATTCGTGCATTTGGCGATCAGGAGTATGACATCTGCAAGAGCGTAGAGCCTATGACAAAATATTGTGAGATGGTGATTGATCCAAAGCGTATTCGCTATGCTGTTGAGAAAGCACTTTATCTTGCACAGACTGGAAGACCAGGTCCGTGCTGGCTTGATATTCCGTTAAATGTGCAGGGTGCAACAGTTGAGATAGATGAGCTTGAAGGTTTTGATCCGTCAAAAGAAAATCTGACAGTGATTCCGTCTGTTACTAACGAGCAGGCAGACGCTATTATTGAGAAAATTCGTCAGGCAAAGCGTCCGGTGTTAAATGCCGGAAATGGAATACGTATTGCAGGAGCATTTGATGCATTTCGCCGTGTCGCAGATAAGCTTGGCATTCCAGTTGTGACTGGCTGGAACAGCATTGATTTGATGGAGGATGAGCATCCGCTGTACACAGGACGTGCTGGAAATATGGGTGACCGCGCTGGAAATTTTGCCGTACAAAACAGTGATTTGCTATTTTCAGTTGGAAGCCGATTGAGCATTCGTCAGGTTAATTATGATTGGCCGGCTTGGGCAAAGCATGCATTTGTCATTATGAATGATATTGATGCAGAGGAATTGAAAAAGCCGTCTCTTCATGTAGAAATGCCGGTGTGGGCTGATGCAAAGGATCTTCTTGAAAAGCTTGAGAGCCGCTTAAATGAAAAGCTTGCAGATGGTGAAGTATTATTTAAGGGTGATGAGTGGAGAAAGGTTTGTGAAAAATGGAAGAAGGATTATCCTGTTGTTCAGCCAACAACAGATAATGATGACTTTTACCTAAATCACAATATACAGAAGGAATCAGAATTTGCCGGTGCAATTTACAGCGAAATGCAAAATGCAACCGATTACTCTGATCCTGTAACAGTTTTATACGGGCACAATATGAACAACGGTTCAATGTTTAAGACTTTGCATAGTTTTGAGAAACCTGATTTTTTTAAGAAAAATAAATACATTTATATTTACATGCCAAGTCAAAAATTGACATTTAAAATCTATGCTGCGTATGTATATGACGACAGACATATTTTAAATTCCTTTGATTTTAGTAACAAAAGTGTTTTGAAAAAATATCAGAAATACACTCTTAATCCTGACTCAATGAATAAAAATACAAGAAAAGTTACATTAAATAAGGACAGTAAAATTTTAACTTTAAGTACTTGCACAAACGGTGCCGAAAACACAAGATATCTAGTACAGGGGGTTTTAATTAAACGTGAGCAAACAAACTAATGATAATAATATAAGCGACAATTCAAACATTGCTAATCCTAACGTCATTAAGGACACTAGGAATAATCTGGAATTTGATGTTGACTGGGAAACTGTTGAGAAAAATTATAAATACGACTCTCATCATCACAGACACCATAGACATCACAGTTCGTCGAACTCAGATAAGCCTACAGACTTTAACAATAATAGCTCTACTAACGTAGATAAGTCTGAGAATTTTGACGCAAATGCTTCAACTAACAAGCAAAAACATAATAAGTTAAAAAAAGATGATCAAACTAATACACACAAACATAATAATGTAAAAGATGATGATCAAACTAATAACCACAAGCATAAGAAGGCAAAAGATGATGATCAAAATCTTAAAAAGAAACATAAAAAGCTAAAGATTTTTTTGATTATTTTACTTTCACTACTTATAATTATTGCAATTGTTTTCGGAGTTTTAAATTATATTGGCAGGAAGAAGTTACTTAATTACAGAAATCTCCATGTTAATGTTCCATCAGGAATACAATATGAAGATGACGGGCGAATTGTATACTACAAGGGACATACTTATGAATTTAATGACAATATTGCAAGCATACTTTTTATGGGTATTGATAATCGCAAACTAAAAGATAATGCAGTCTCTGGAACAGGCGGCCAAGCTGATGCTTTGTATCTTTTTACTTACGATACAAAGAGCGGTCATATAAAAGTGCTCAGCCTTAATCGTGATATTATGACTGACATTAGCCGATATGATGAGGGCGGTAACTACGTGGACACTGCAACTGCCCAGCTTTGTTTGGCATATGCCTATGGCGACGGCAAACAAACAAGCGCTGAAAATCAGGTAACTGCTACGGAACGTCTTTTATACAACATTCCAATCAACGCTTACTATGCAATTGATTTGGATGCCATAAAAATTTTAAATGATGATGTTGGTGGGGTTACTGTTACACCTGACTATACATTTGAAAGTTTCACAAAGGGGCAGACTGTTACCTTAAAAGGCGATATGGCAGAGGCATTTGTTCGTCATAGAGACACCAGCTTATTAGATGACAACCTTAGAAGAATGGATTGCCAGAAACAATATCTTACAGCTTTTGCCAGTTCCATTGTCCCTGCAATAAGAAAAGATTTCCACGTGTCTTTGGATTTATACAAAGATACAACAACAAATACAGTTACAAATATTTCTGCACCGATACTTACATATTTAGGTTGGTCACTGGCTACAAACTATACCGGGTTAAATATACAAAGTACATCTGGGAAATATGTGGACTCCCCAAAAGACAGTTCTGCAGAATATAAAATTTCTAAGAAAAAACTTTTTGAAACTGTTTTGGATTTTTACTATAAACAGATTGATTAAAAGTATGACTTTGATTTTTAAGCGTATATATGTATAATAGAATAAGAAAAGCTTCACATTCTGTATAATGTGTAATTACGGAGGTAAAAACTATGAATAAAACCACGAAAAAAAATATTATAGTTCTTCTAGCGACTTTAATATTTACATTGGCTTTTGCTACAACATGTTTTGCCAAAAGTAGTCCTACTGCTACGGTTATTCCAACTACTACAGTTAAACCAACTACTAAAGCACCAACAACAGTAAAGCCTACTAAGAACAACGAAACAACTAAGAAAAAGCAAAAAACTACTAAGAAAGACGAAACAACAACCGGCTCAGGTAAAACAGGAAAGAGAAATTCTTCAGGCATTTCTCCAAAAACAGGCTCAAACATTATAATCCCAATTGCCGGCTTGTTAGTAGCCGCAGGTGCAATTGTAGTTTCCAGAAAAGAATTAACAGATAAGAACTAAATAATAAATAACAGATAGCCATTAGTGGCAAATAAAGGAAATTCATAAATCAATAGAAAAAGCGAGAAAATAAAAAGGAATTCAGACAATAGAAATATGACTTGTCTGAATTCCTTTTATTTATCTGCTTTTTCACCAGATTGTGAATTGTTATTTATTTGTTGCGGTAGATTGAACCGCTATTTCCTTTGACTGTTAAGTTCAAATTGCCATTTTCTACTTCATAGATTATTCTTCCACAGTTATAGAATTCTCTACTTGATTCCAACAATCTTTCCCACTGTGAAACACTTCGTCCCAACTTCCAAACGGGAACGGAAATCTCTTTGTCTATGTCAGATGTGTTGATTACTGTTAATACTGAATCGTTTTCATTAAAGCGACCATAACACACCAAATCGGTGTCAGCAATTAGCAACATGTAAGACCCGTCTTTTAATGGCTGATTCTGTTTGTGAACACATATTGCCTCTCTATAGAATTCAAGCAATTCTAAATCTTCCTTACCCCAAGGATAAGTTCTTCTGTTATCCGGATCTGTCCAACCACATACACCTGCTTCATCACCGTAGTATAAAGTAGGTGCACCAGGCAATGTCATCTGCATAATAACGCCCTGTTTAAATATTGCTTTGTCTATATTTTCTTCTGCTGCTGCAGCTCCTACTGTACCGATTCGACCAACCATCTTATTTGTTCTCGTCATAAATCTTGAATGATCATGATTTGATAATTCATTCATTGCCACAAGAATTGACTGGTTCTGCATACGTGAAAGCTGATACTGCATTGTGTTATGGAACACTTCTCCGTTACCTCTCATGTATGGGTTTGCATTGTCAGAATGTTTATCAACACCTGTTAAAAACCATGTAACAGGGTCCATAAATGCGTCATAGTTCATTACCGTATCCCACTGGTCACCCATAAGCCATGAGTGTGCATCACCATAGTGCTCTGCCAAAATAATTGCATTAGGATTGGCCTGTTTAACTCTGTCTCTAAAACGCTTCCAGAATTTATGGTTAAATTCAGGGCTGTGTCCTAAGTCAGCTGCCACATCAAGTCTCCAACCATCAACATTAAATGGAGGTGACACCCATTTTTCAGCTATATGCAAAATGTAATTACACAACTTTTCACTACCCTCATAGTTTAATTTTGGAAGAGTATCAAATCCCCACCAACCTTCATAACTGTAATTATCAGGCCAGCTATCTGTGCTAAATTTAAAATAAGAATTATATGGGCTTTCCTTTGACTGATATGCCCCTGTTTCATAATCACTGTTTCCTTTATAAAGTTCCTCTCTGTCTAACCACTTGTTAAAAGAACCACAATGATTAAGAACTCCATCGATAATTATTTTAATTCCATGCTCATGAGCTTTTTCAACTAATTCTATAAATAACTGATTACTTGCCTCAAGGTTTTCCAAGCTAGTAGTTCTTGTTTTGTACTTGCTTGCGTTTTTATTATCAGTTGCGTAATCTGATACAGTTTCTCCACCATCCACAACAATTTTTCCTAAATGTGGATCAACATGGTCATAATCCTGTGTGTCATACTTATGGTTTGATGGTGAAACAAAAATAGGATTAAAATAAATTACATCAATACCTAATTTTTCTAAATAGTCCAGCTTGTCAATGACCCCCTGGAAATCTCCACCGTAGAACTGTCTTGTTCCATCAACTGCAGGATTTTCGTTCCAATCCTTCACTGCTGTAACTGCTTTTCCAATATAAACATATTCATTGTCAACTACGTCGTTTGTTTTGTCCCCATTGTTAAAACGATCAACCATTATCTGGTACATAACCGCTCCCTTTGCCCAATCGGGAGTTTCAAAACCAGGTGTCAATTCGAAATAACCATCATTTACAGCCTGTTTCATTATTCCAAACATATTATAAAAAATGCAGTCTTCATTTGTATCGCATTTAAAATAATACTGATACATCTTTTCACCGGCATCCAGCAGAGCTTCGAAATATTCAAAGTCCTCTGTAGTTTTTATTTTTGTCATCTGCAATTCATTTCCATTAACGCACACAAAGACACTACTAACAGTGCCTTTATTTGCTCTAAGAATGATGCTATATGTTTTTTGCTGTTCATTATATTTACAGAACTGCTTTGTTCCGTCATGAAATAATATATCTTGATTAACAAACATATTTTTACCTTCTATTCCTTATTAGAACAACGCTTCAAATTCTTCCTGATTAATCTTTTCTTTTTCTAACAATAATTTAGCTGAAGCATGAAGCTGTTCCATGTGTTCTTCAATAATGGCTTTCGCCTGTACATAACAACTCTCAACAATATCTCTAACTTCCTGATCAATTGCTGAAGCAGTTGCTTCTCCATAGCCTTTAGAGTGTGCCAAGTCTCTTCCAATAAACACATCATTGGAATCGTCATCATAGTTTATTAAACCTAGTTTGTCTGAAAATCCATACTTTGTAACCATAGCCTTTGCTGCTGCTGTTGCCTGTTTTATATCCTGCGATGCCCCTGTTGTTATGTCATCTAAAATCAGTTCTTCAGCAATACGACCACCAAGGCTTACCATAATTTCCTGTAACATCTTGCCCTTTGTAAGGAACATTTCGTCTTTTTCAGGAAGTGGCATTGTGTATCCTGCTGCACCTGCGCCTGTAGGAATAATTGAAACTGTGTGTACAGGTCCTACATCAGGTAAAACATGGAATAAAATTGCATGACCTGATTCATGATAAGCTGTAATCTTCTTTTCTTTTTCAGAAATAATCTTGCTCTTCTTTTCTTTTCCAATTCCAACTTTAATCATTGCCTGGTCAATATTCGCCTGTGTAATATATGGTTTGTCACCCTTTGCTGCCAAAATTGCTGCTTCATTTAAAAGATTCTCAAGGTCTGCACCTGTAAATCCTGCAGTAATTCTAGCTATATTTTCTAAATTAACATCGTCACCAATTGGCTTGTTCTTAGCATGAACTTCCAATATCTGCTCTCTGCCTCTAACATCAGGTCTACCAACTAAAACCTTTCTGTCAAATCGTCCCGGTCTTAAAATAGCCGGATCAAGAATATCAACTCGGTTTGTAGCTGCCATTACTATGATGCCCTCATTTACTCCGAAACCATCCATTTCAACAAGCATCTGGTTAAGTGTCTGTTCACGTTCATCGTGGCCACCACCCATACCTGTTCCTCTTCTTCTTGCCACTGCATCAATTTCGTCAATGAAAACTATACATGGTGCATTTTTCTTAGCCTGTTCAAATAAATCTCTAACTCTTGAAGCACCTACACCAACAAACATTTCCACAAAATCAGAACCTGAAATTGTAAAGAAAGGTACGCCGGCTTCTCCTGCTGTAGCCTTTGCAAGTAATGTTTTACCTGTTCCCGGAGGACCTTCTAATAAAACGCCTTTTGGAATACGTGCTCCCAAGCTAATATATTTCTTAGGATCTTTTAAGAAATCAACTATTTCTTCTAACTCTTCTTTTTCTTCTTCTAGTCCGGCAACCTTTGTGAAATCCATGTTTTTAATTTCAACAACCATCTTGGCTCTGCTCTTTCCAAAGTTTGCCATTTTGCCACCGCCACCTCCGGCATTGGCATTCATCATAATAAGTACAACAACCACAACAATACCTAACAAAATCATAGGTACCACGCTTGTTAAGAATACGCTGTCTCTACTTACATCAGGTATATATGGTTTTAATTTAATCTTATTGTTGTCTGCTTTTGCTTTGTCAATATCGCTAATAACTTTATTAACATCTGTTACATAAACAATCTTTGATTCATTTGAATTGCTTAACTTAATTACCAGCTTACCTGTAGGAACTTCCTTGTTTTGCTTAATTGTCAACTGCTTAATGTTGTTAGCCTTTAAGTCTGTTAAGAAATCACTGTAAGCATAATCATTGTTTACAAAGCTCTGGCTAAAACTGTAGATGATTAAGCAAACCAAAACTACAATCCCTAAAAAATAAAACTTAGAAAATCTATTTCTGCCTATACTGTTCAAATCTTCCTCCTCGCATTTCATAATTTGTGTCAATTTATATTAAAGTTCTACGATACCAATATATGGTAAATCTCTGTAGCTCTGGTCATAATCTAAACCATAACCTACTACGAACTTGTCTTCAATTTCAAAACCTACATAGTCAACATTCATGTCAACTTCTCTTCTGTCAGGCTTATCAAGTAATGTTGTTACCTTAATGCTTGCAGGATTTCTATCCTTTAGCATTGGAATTAATTTGCTTAATGTATTGCCTGAGTCAATGATATCCTCTACTACAATAACATCTAAGCCTTCAATGCTTTCATCTAAATCTTTTTTGATTTTGATATCGCCTGAGCTTTCTGTTCCTGAGCCATAGCTTGAAACACTCATAAAATCAAGTGTAACAGGAACAGTTAATCTTTTTGCCAACTCACATGTATAGAAAATACTTCCTTTTAAAATACAAACAAGTCTGATTTCTTTCTTTGCATAGTCTTTGCTGATTTCTGCTGCAATCTCTCTAATTCTCTTATCTAATTTTTCTTCACTAATGTACTCTGAAATCTTGTGTATCATAATCCTTACTCCTTATTGTATGTGATTTTAATAATTCTTTTTGTACTATCTGTTACCTTGCACATCTCACTTATTCTATATCCAACAATCCACACAACATGATTCCCGTCTGCCAGCAACCATATATTGTTTCTTTCTTCCTGTGGAATTTTATTGTCTATAAAATATTTTTTCAGTTTCTTTTTTACACTTCTTCCCGATTCACTTCCGCTAATTTCAATATAATCTCCCGGAAGTCTTTTTCTCAGTGTCAATCCCTTTATTTTATCATAATCAAGCCATTTAGTATATAACAAATCAGGGATATTTGATTTGTCAAAACTTTCATTTTCCACTGTAACTGTAATCTTTTCTGTGTTAAAAATCTTACCGCCTTCAATAATCGTCTGCCTGTTGCTATCTTTTCCTTCGTTATTTTCAGGTAAAACTTTCACACCTTCGTATGTTTTAATTAACTTTAAGCCGTATGGTAGTTCCGATTTCTTTGAGACCTGATTTGACAATAACCCAATTACAATATTAACGTGATTAGCCTTTATGTCTTTTAGTTTACCGGTGTTTTCCAAAATCCACATTCTGACGACCTCCTGTAAAATTACAACATTAAGATCTTCTGCCGAATTAAGTAAAACATTATCTTTCACATGAATCTTATATGCCTTCTGTGCCTCACCGTAAATATATTCATACACCTGAGATAAATTTTCAGCCGCATTTACTATATTATATTCCGCTTTTTGATTAATATTTTCTTTTATATAGGGCATTAGCTTAAGGCGAATCCTGTTTCTGCTGTAATCTGTCTCTTTATTGGTGCTGTCAGTACAGTAACTCAAATTGTTTTCCTGTAGATACTGCTCTATTTCATTTCTGCTACAGCAAAGTAGCGGTCTGATAATCTGCCCTCTCATTGGAGAAATTCCCGTTAAACCTTTCAGTCTGCTACCTCTAAACAAATTAAAAAGAACCGTCTCGCTGTTATCATTTAAGTTGTGAGCCACTGCTATTTTGTTTGCTCCAACTTCATTTGCCACCTGTTCAAAAGTGTTATATCTGAATATTCTTCCGGCTTCCTCCTCTGATAATTTCTGTTCTTTTGCCATTTCAGGTATATTTGCCGTCACAACTCTAAAAGGTATTTGCAAATTTTCAGCCATTTGTTCTACGAAATCTGCATCGCGTTTTGCCTCGCTACCTCTGATTCCGTGATTTACGTGAACAACGTATAGCTTCAAGTGATACTTTTCTCTTAAACTGTACAACACATGTAGCATACAGACAGAATCAGCGCCCCCGGAAACTCCAAGTAAGACGCTGTCTCCATCTTGTAATATTTTATTTTTTTCAATGTAACTTATCACTTTTTTCAACATAATTCTATGATACTTTATGGGTGTTTCGATGTCAAACTTTCAAAGAAGTAAAACTATTTTTATGACTAATTTATTAGATTTTCTCCCAGATTCCCGTACAAATAACTGTCATGTCATCTTCCGGCACCCCCTTTGACCTGGCTAATGCTCTGGTTAAAATCTCCATTGCCATTTGTTTTGAATTGGATGTTTTAATGTCCATGATAATTCTACCCATAGCCTCCTCCTTGTCAGGCTCATCAAGGGCATCTACAATTCCATCTGAAACCATGATTACAAAATCGCCATCGTACAGTTTTTTCGTTATAGTTTCCATATCCACTTCCTGGAATACTCCCATTGGAAGGGATGTGGACTTAATACATTCTACCCAGTTTCCACGTTTAATATAAGTACAGGCTGCACCTAATTTTAAAAACTGACACGTTCCTGAGTATTGGTCAATTAAAGCCATGTCCACTGCTGCCGGCTCCTGCCACTGATTTCCTGTTAGCATTATCGAGTTGGCAAGTTTCAAAGTTGTTCCCTCTTCAAAGCCACTGTCTATCATTTTTTCCAGCAAATCAATTATAAGTTCACTATAGCCCCCTGCTCTTTTTCCAGAACCCATACCGTCACATATACTCATAAAAGTCTGCCCACTGTTTAAATTCATGACAGCGAAATTGTCTCCTGAAACGTTCTCGTTATTTTTTGTCTGTCTGGCAGTTCCACTTATTGTCATAAAATTTACTTCTTCTAATAAAACATACTCATTGTAATCTTCCGTAATATTAACAATGCTGTCTATGGAAAGGCGTACCTTTTTGCCTAAAGCCTGACTTACTACCTTTTTAATTACATCTGATTTAACATCAGTTTTTTTCTTTTTTTTGGCAAAAAGTCTCACCTCTAACATGCCTTTACTATTTTCATTTATATAAATTCTTCTTGCTATAACTTTGTTTTCCCGTAACTTATGTTTTATATAATCGTCCATTCCTAGAATTGTTTTCTTTTCGCTGTAAATTGGTTTAGTGTAATTTTCCATTACTTTTGCCATTTCATTAAACTGCACAGCCATTGCTTCTCTTGTTTCCAGAAGTTTGTTGTACCATAAGTAATTTATTTTTGCCCGCTCCAGATATTGAATCTGACCGTTGGCACAACCTCTACAGGCACTGTTTGCAATCTCCTGTTCCACACAACCTTCCATGGATACGTCGTAATCCCTGTCAATACCACTCATTCTTTTAAGCTCTGATGCAAGATTTTTAAATGCCTTTGAGGTCCGTAAAATACTTTCGTTTCTTATATCTTCCTGTTTGCTTATTGCCTCCTGCAACGACTTATGGTTTGGAACATAATCACTTACATATTTTATAAAGTATGTAAAAATTACTGTCATTGACCAGGTAAGCATTACAATTGGTACTAAACCGTATAAGTCAATTTTCATCATTCCGTCTATTGACCAGTCAACCGCCTCCACCAGCACAGTAATAACTGTGGCAATTACCGCCACTACGTATGGGTTATACTGATTGCTGATTTTTTTATACTGGGTTATGCATATACCGGTGGTTGCCATAATCGTGCCGTATTTCACTGCAACCATAAAACCACCGTTTATAAATATTGTGTACATCATAAGTGGCAATGTAACTAAAGGCACGCCTTTCATTTGACACAATGCCCCATACCAGCTTTCTCCTATTGTATAGTAACCAAGCATTGGCATTAAACAGGTTAATACACTCATGGCTATTATCAATATTGGTTTTAATATTTTTTGCATACCATCCCTCCTTGTTTTTTTCACAAGAAATAGTATACAAGCTCTGTTTATGTTTTTTTGTCAAAGCAAGGTATGATAATCGTTAGATATTTCGACATTAGATTGTTAAAATACATCCCTAGTGGAACGTATTTTTTTAACAGAATATTCTGAAAAAAAATTTCTTATTAAAAAAACCATATCAAAACTTTTGGCATTCCACTGGGTTTTAATATGGCATTTATAATTAATCGTTATTTAATTCTTTAATATAATCATTTAATCTTCACTTATATTGTTAATTTCTATTCAATTTCAATATTGCTATAGGTTTTCAATTAAACTATAAATTATGTTTCCTAATATAGCAGCTAAAAATAATACTAAAGCTATTCTTGCTGCCCAAATTTGCGTTCTGACTCTTTTTACTTTTTTCTTTTTTCCAAAGCCATTTGCATTGATTATCTCTAATGCTTCTTTCCAGTCTTTGTCTTTTACAAGCACGCCTTTAGGTATCATAAAATCAGAACCTTTTATTCTAAGATAATCTCCAGCCCCGTCTGTGTATATTTGTGTATATATACCGTTGCTTTCTAAAAGCCCTATAAGCATTTGTAGTTCTACTTCATCGTTTGTTTCATACACCTGTTTCATCTCTTTAACCTCGTAATAAAATTTAACTATCCTATTGTTTAAATTATTAAATTCATATCTTATTCGCTAATATTGATTCTTCATTCTACTGATTTATTAATCTTCCGGCTTGAAAATTACTTCGTTAGGATATAATAAACCTAAATTTCTAGCCATCTGTTCTACATAATCATCTGTTTTAACATATTCTTCCTGATCCTTTAATTCTTCAGATAACTGTAGTTCTTTCTTATATTGATTCTTTAATTTTCTTTCCTGCTCTCTTAAATCAGCCAATGTGCTGTATTTGCTTATCATCTGTCCACCAATGACAATACAAAATGCCACAACTACTGCTGATATAGCTATCATCATTCTTCTATTTTGAATACGCTTTCTTCTTGCGTTGCTTAATCTTCTTGTTGATACTTTTCTGTTTTCTGTTGCCATTTTCTCTTCCTTTTTTCTTTTTTAACTCTTTTTAGTTTATCTAATTTGTATAACTTTTGCAATGGTTTTAACATTTTTGTCACAATTTTCTTTACTTTACCAAACACGCAAGTGTTTAATTTTTTTAACATTTTAGAAAGTTTGGTTTTTACTTTGCACAGAAACTTTGCAACCCTGTCAACAATTTTTCTTCCAACTAACCATTCATACAAAGCCATTATGCCTAATGTAAAGATTATTGAAAAGAATCTAGGTCTGCCGTAATTGTATTTCAAGTATATATTAAACATAAATATTGCAGAAATCGTCCAATAAATAACATCCTGAATAATCATGGAAACAATTCCCACTTTGAAAATTCTTCTGCAAACCCGAACCATATCATAGCAGACAGCTAAAACAAGTCCACCATACAGGCTCATTACAATAAGCAATGCTTCCTGAGAAATCTGCGGACTCATTATTCAAACATCCTCTTCAAAATAGACTTACTTTTTTCTCCATAATCCTTTACGTCTGAATAAACAATACTGTCAATTTTTCCTGAAATATTTACCTCGCCTTTTTCAATTGTAAGCTTAGTTACCTTTAGGTCGCTGCCCTTTATATGTACCATACCTAAATTTGATTCAAGTAAAACCTGATTCAAGTCGAAAGCCACTACGTCTTTAATCCCTGTCAAATTCATCTGCTTTCTATTGTCCATTGAAAGTTTGTGGGTTCTTGGTGTACTGCCTGCTTCCATATTAACCTCGAAAAGTTTTCTATATAATAATATATTAGGTTATGTGAGAAATATGTCTTGCAGTTGCATTTTAATCAATCTCTTTGTACATGTCTACTGCTTCTTCTTTTTTAACTGTTTCTTTTGTGCTTAAAACTTCCACCTTTACAGTTCTTTGACCAAACTGAATTTCTATTTTGTCTCCCTCTTTTACATCTCTTGAAGCCTTAGCCGGCTGTCCGTTTACCAAAACTCTTCCTGCATCACATGCCTCATTTGCCACTGTTCTTCTTTTTATTATTCTTGAAACCTTTAAAAATTTATCTATTCTCATGTTATCTCCTTTTGTTCTAATTAATATTTTTAAATTTATGTGCTTAGAATATATATTTTTCTCCTATTTACGTATAAAAATAATACCGGAGATTTTTTCTCTCCGGCATTATTATAATATATGTTTGATTTTCTATAAAGACTATATTTATTTTTTGCCAGGATTATATAGGTTGTCATTCCAACCGTAATCCACTTTATGATTCTCATCACAATAGTAAGGATTTTCAGAACTTATTCTGTGTAAAATTGTATCATAAAGATATGCGTGACCATTGTAGTTTGATGACAACACATTTTTGTAAAGGTAATTTGCAACTTCAGGTATGGACATTGTTACTGTATCCGTGCCGTAAATCAAAGTACCATCTTCTGCCACAACAAAACCTCTTATATGGAATGAATTTGTCATAACATTTAGTGTGCCATCGCTACCATAATATGAGTTGTTACTCATTGTTCTGACATACTTCATTGTGCCATCTTCTTTGCTTAATATTCCATTGTCTGTTGTCACATAGCCAAATGTATAATCCATGTTGTTGTATTGCCTTGCTCCTCTATAGGTATATTCATTACCACTAATAGCCTGAGTATTTAGTATTGAATATGTGTTATCCAATACATCATCAGCCGATTTTCCTGAACTGTTAGGGTCGATTGTGTATATTACCCCTGTATTTTTTACGGTGTAATTCTTTCCTGAAACTGTAATAGTCTGTCCAATATCAGGTGCTTTACAAACTGTTCTAAAGGCTACTTTTTTCTCACTTCCTTCTTCATCAAATATAACTTCGCCCTTTGTGTTGTAATACCTATTTCCATTTGTTTTAATCTGAAATCCCTCAACTGTAATCCTGTCAGACTTTAACATTGTATTTTCTGACACAACTTCAACTTCATTTGATGTTGTTCCTTTTGATACCTGTTCATTTAAAGTTGCCTGTACAGTAACTGTATGCTTTCCTGCAGCCACATTTTCAAGCTTCACATTTCCATATGAACTTATTAATGTAAAATCTTTTAAATTCACAACATTGCCTGAAATATCATTTACAAATTTTAAGTAAATAGTATGTTTCCCCTCTTTTAAAGGCTCATACAAGTCAATTGTTTTTGTAACATAGTCTCCCCATCCTGCATTTGCAGTTGGTGGTGTAATTTTAATAGATCCAATAGGAACACTATCCATACTTTTATCATATACATAAATTGTACCGTTTGCATTTTTATCACATGAATAGTTAAAAGTGACAGAGGTTATAGGCTTTGATACTGAAATGTCTTTGTATTCTGTCCAGTCTCCATTGTGAGTGCCACCTATATTTGCTGGATTTCCGCTACTGTCTTTGTCAATTACTACCCCTCTTTGGTCTGTATAATCTGTTGCCTTTATAACTGTACTGTCTGATTTTATATCAGACTGGGATATAGTTGCCACACTGGTTGTACTGTCATCAATATAAATGTTGTACTTTGTATCTTTAGCCACATCTGCCTTTGGATACCAGTTTACATCTATTTGGTTTAACATTCCATCAGCATTCACAAGGCTTACACTTTTATTTTTAGACTCTGCAAGATTGTCCACTGTACCCGGAAAATAACTTTTTATTTTGTCCGTTACATTTGTATTTCTTTCAACGCTTCCCTGATTTGACCATTTTGATAATATGGTTTCATAAGAATCAGTTTCTACATCTGCCCAATACTTTTTAGTATCAGCATCGTTGCCGTCGCCGTTTCCCGGAGTATTAAATAATCCCCAGTTTCCATATTGTTTTGTACATTTGTAGTTCCAAACTGTCCAACTTAAATTATTGTTATTTAATAATTTAACACCTTCACTCCATGAATCACTGTTTGACATCATATTAAATTCTCCAATATAACTTGGCACATTATAACCTGCACCTTTTATATTGTTTATTTTGCTCTGCATTGCAGCAACCTGTTTGTCTTTGTCACTGTAATCACTGTACAAATACTGATGATATTCGTACATTACGTTTGTCCAATCTTTACTAGAAGGATCGGGAAGAGTGTCTGCATCCCACACGGCTTCCATAATAATAACGTGATTTCTGTCAACTGTTCTTATCTTTTTGTAAGCCTTATCATATACATTCCACAATGTACTAAGTCTTTCCTCCTTTGATACGTTTACATCTGTCGCATTCATATAATCTGCCATTGGTTCATTAAGCAAATCATAACCTGCAACAACAGGATTATCTTTGTAATGCTGTGCAATTTTTAACCACATATCCAAATATTTTGCCTGATTTGTACTTGCGTCTGTTCCAAAGAACAATTTTGAATTGTCCTTTTTTTGCTGATTTGTGCTTCCACCGTAAATACCTGAGTTGTGACTGCCATTTTGTGAACCATATGCACCATGCATATCAATAATTACATATATGCCATATCGACCTGCTGTTTCCACAAACCAGTCAATTTTATCAAAGGCATTGTCATACCAGTTGCCATTTTCATCAACAAGATTTCTGTACCAAATTGGAAGTCTGATACAATTAATGCCAAGTTTTGCACAATTTTCGAAATCACCGGTTGTCCAATAATTGTCTTCATATGCACTAATAAGATTTTTTGCCTTTTCACTGCCAAATCTGGAATTTAAAGTATCCAGAATGTTTTTCTGGCATCTGATATTTCCACCATATGTTGCACACAGCCAGATTTCCTGTAACATATAACCACCTGCATTTACTCCACGCAAATGCACGATATCACCATTATCATTTTTTAACTGCTTACCATCTGCTTTTATAAATCCGGGATAGCTTTCCTTTGTGGTAGAAACTGCTTTTATTCTTACACTACCCAGCTGTGGTATTCCTGTTATTACAAAAGAGACGGCAAGTATTATTCCAATTATTTTCTTTAATCTTTTCATAAATTTCTCCTAATTTCTAAACAAATTTTCTTAAAATCCAACTGGAAGGCTCTCAACTGTAACATCAGGAGTGGATTCCCATGCTCTTGTAACTATATCTCCCGGTTTTTCGTTTGGATTGGTAGTTTCAAAAAATGATCCAGAGTCCATAATTTTTTCAGACACCTCAAACTTTGTCACTATCAATTCCGGTGTCTCATAAACTTTTGTTTTTTTCATTTCCTTCACCTCATTCTGTACTACTTAACATAAATTCCATTGTCCCATGCATATTGAACTTTTTTATAATAGCCCTTATATTTCCCCTGTTTTTCTGTCTGATTGTATATCCAATCATTTATATCTGAATAAGAAGTTCCTGTTTTGCCATTTAAGGCACTTAACAAATCTTTCTGCTCCTGAATTGTAAGTGTTGCCGGAACAAATTCTTCCCTTTCCTGATATTTTCCTTTGTACTCCTGCTGACAATATACATAATTGTTCATGTCATTGTACAATTTATTTAATGTAGCATAGTATGGATTTGATGTACTTGTTACATTTAAGGCCTTCATCATTGATTTTAATATATCAAGTCTGTTGTTGTTAATTGTCACAAGATTTAACACATTATTGTATAAGAAATTATGTCCCTTCAATGTACTCATTTTCTGGTTTTTATACAGATAATCTGCTATCTCATACATATTTACAGTATAAATACTATTCCCATATTCATAGGTACCATCTGCCATTTTAGCATAAGCCCTTACAGTTATATTTTCCTGTAATGTGTAGAACATATAATCAAGACACTTAAATGTAAGGGCATAATACTGCCAATACTTTGCGGAATACTTGGAATCTTCCTTTGTAGTCCAGTAAGGATATATTCCTTTATCTGTTTCCTCATGTACCTTTATTGTCTTATTATCAGCCTTATCTATTTTCATCATTTCTTCAAGTTCAGCTCTTGTTTTTCCATCAGTAGCGTTTGCTATTGCATAAATCACACCAAACTTGCTGACTTTTTTTGTTTTAATTGTATTTTTACTTACACGACATACTACTCTGAATGATGGACTAAACTCTGACACACCACCTGAATCCTTATTACCATTCATCTGGAAGCCCTGTACTTCAACATCTCCTAAATCATTGTAAACATTGTTGCAAACAAGTTCCTGATCTGAATTAACACTGTCAATGCTTATGATTCTTCCATCTGTAACCTTAGAGTCTTTCTCCCATGAAGTTACATAATAATCATCGCTGAAAATCTTTGTATCCACATCTTTCTTCTTACTGTAATCGTCTTCTGAAACAGTTACCTTACAATTGTTGTATACATAGAGTTCTACCTTTTCTGAATGTTTAAGAGCAAATGTATACTGTCCTGTTGCTGTCTTATTAAGCTTATTACTTATTATTTCAGCTGCATCTATGGCATTTCCGTCTTTTTCTATCTCAATACTAAAGTTAAATGACTTATTTTTCTCGACATCATCTACCATATTTCCGGAAACATTTTTGCTAATGGTAATTTTTCGAATAGGGTTATAAGTATTAATAAAATTAACTGAATTGTCTGTTTCCGCTGAATACGTAAATGTTGCTGTATATGACAGTTTATCAGTGTTTATTTTATCTATTCCAACATCTTCCTTTGTTCCATTTTTATCAACTGTTTCCAAATAGTGTGGTAAATAGTTATTTTTTACGATAATTTCTTCAACAGTATATTTTTCTCCGACTTTCAAATTTTCGCCTCCAAAAGTAGCAGTGTCAAAGTATCCTTCAACTCCTCCTCCTTCTGGTTTTTCAATTTTAGTAAACTCATTTTGACTCATGGTATGTGTCTGTAAAACCGTTCCTGAAGTGTTTTTAAGATTTACAACTACGCTATAATCGTTAGGTAATTCTTCAAATCCCTGTATTTTTACATTGGCAACAACTACACCACTCTTATAGTAGAGTTTTAATACATTATGGTTATAAGCTACTGTCATGTTTCTGTCTTTATCATCCACATAAAATGCCTTACTTTCAGCATTATTTTCTCCACTGATTTTTGCATCGTATAAAGTATAATTGCTTACCGCCTCCGGTGCCGGTATGCTTACTCTGTCATAAGGGTTTACTGTGCCTTTAACAGTCAAACCATCATTTTTTACTCCATTTACATAATACTCTATAACATAATCCTTTTTCTGCTGGAATTTTACATTATCAAGTAAACTTCCCACAGTCTTATCCGGTGTATCACCATCGTTTCTTTTTGCTCCTTCTGCTGACACAAAGAAGAATCTTGTAAGATAATTTTTTTCATCGGAAGGAACATTATATATACCGTTATGATCATTCCACTGCCCTGCTGTTTCCTTACTTGTAACTTTCCACAACGTAGCAGTAACTCCATCAGACAATGTAATTGTTGTACCTTTTGTGCCTTCCTGATTAGTTGTAATAGCCTTTACATCATCTCTTCTTATTAATGCCTCAATCTGTTCAGTTGTTGTATAATTTTGTGCATCTTTAGATGACATTGCAACAACATACATACTATTCTGGCACCAACGTCCTGCATAATCTAAGTCCCAATAACACTGGGAATTAGGAGTTGTTAAAATATCCTGATATAAAGCTCCAACATTTTCACAGTTTAATTCTGCAAACTGATCACCATGCTCATTGTTTTTGTACATTTCATCCTGTGTTACGGAGAACTGGCCTACCTGTTCTTCTTCTCCTGAGGTTTTTAACTTTCTTCCATTTACAATTTCAATATCATGTCCTATTTTATTTTTTTGTCTGCTCATCCAGCCCGGAGCAGTTGTCTTCCACACAAGTCCTTCATATCCGTTAGGATACTGCTGTTCATCTCCATTTGGTTCAAAAGGAAATGCCTTATCATCTTCATCTGTTGAAAACATTGCCGGATATTCAAAATCACCATTTTGAATGTCGTTGTAATATTGAACCTTATATGGATGTGACCACTGGGTTGTTCCTACTTTTCGCACACGATAATACTGTCCACCGCCTAAGTCATGAGCAACATTTACCACATCATTTCCACTTCCACTAAGAATTTGCAAATCATATCTCTTTTCATAAACATCACTCCATGTATTTCCATCGACACTCTTTTGCCACTGATATGTAGCCCCATTTTCAGGATTCTTTACACATAATTCTCCATTCTCGCTTAATTTATCCTGAATTACTATGGTGGATTTCCAGATCCTTACCTTAAATACCAACTCAAACTTCGGACTGGCATTTTCCTTTTCCAGATCCGATTTATTATAAATCTGGCAGCCTACTTCTGTTTCTACATAATCGCTGTTTCCAAAATCAATACCCGCCGGAATTGTATACTTAACTGTTGCTTCCTGTTGGGTTCCATACTTCAAAATATTTTCATTATGACTTGTAGCCCCCCATAAATTCTTTCCGGAATCAGATGATGACCAGCAAATCTGATGGTCTGCTTGTTTATAATATAGTTCTCTTGGATTTACATAAAAATATATGTCCTTTCCTTCTTCATAAACTACATCATATATATCTCCATTTCCAATCACATCACCCTGTACAAGGCTACTGTCAATCAATCCGTTATTTTCTGTATTTTGCAATTTTGAAACAGGATAAATTCCATACGTTTTCTTTGCCTGATTGCTCCAATAATCTTTCTTTGCCACTTCAGTTCCCCATACTTCAAATTCATAAATTGAAACTCCCCAGTTGTTGTCTCTGATTTTTGCATCAGCATACAATCTTATATACTGTGTCTTTACATCACCCATATGGATACTGTTTCCAAATTCCAGATTGGCATAATACTCCGATTTCTCAATTTCTGTTGAATTTCCCGGTTCAGTCCAATCCTTTATGGTTTTATAATCTTTCCATGTTTTTCCATCATCAGAAATCTGTATCCTAAAACTCTTGGGATATGCCCTTTCAAATTTTAAATCAACAGAATCTATTCTGCATTGTTGTCCTAAATTAATTTCATACCATGGATTGCTATCTGTCTTAGGTGCTCCCCATCTTGTATTATCCAATCCATCTACTGCATTAGCAGGATTTGAAGTTTCAGCACTACTATCCGAACTGCTTACCTTTACTTCTGCATTTAGAGCAAGATCAGACAATTGTCCTTTTATTTTTGTTCCATATATCCTTATATCTCTTATGGACATTGCATTGTGATATGCCATGTTAAGACATCGTACTTTTACATATCTTGCTTTTCCAAGACAAACTCCATCTGATTCATATACCTTTTTATCAACTTCACCTGCTCTAAAATTTCTTACTGTTCTCGCAACAGTCCAATTGGTTTTATCCTTTGATACAAGAATCTGGAAATCATTTGGATATGCCTTTTCAAACATAATATTCACTTTTTCAATTTCATACAGTTTTTCTAAGTCTACAATCAGAAAAGCCTTGTCACCTTCTTCTTTACTTGCCCATCTTGTATCCTCATCTTCATCCACTGCATTGGAACCATCACAACCACTCTGAGAATCTGATACTTCAACATTTTTTCCATATGCTAAATCACCATCTTCAGGCACTCTTTCCAATGTAAAGTAATCCACATTTACCTGTTGCCATGCATTACTTTCTGCATAAGGAATATTTGCAGCACCAGTTATGTCTATTACATTTACACCTCTGTTCAGCGTCACTTCAGTAGTTATTTTCTTTACTGTAGTCCATCCGCCGGTTGTCGGTGCTGATATACTTTTCCAGTCACCATCGTTTACACTATTTACTCTACAATCTATATTTGTATCCTTATTGCTTCCTGATGCATATGCCACTGTCAGCTTATACGTACCGGGATGTTTCACATCTACATAAGATGTAAGATATGCTCTTCCATTGTCAGGCCATGCATTCATTCCACCTACAGCCAGATTGTTTGAGAACTTTCCATCTACCTGAAGAGTGTGTTCTGTTTCTGCATCTCCCTGAACAAATCCATGTGCATTTTCTGCTTCGTGTATGTCTCCTGAATCTTTTACTGTTTCAGGTTCATATTCAAACTGGAACCAGTCAAGATTACACACTGCTTTTGAGCCATCTGCCACAAATTTCAAATAAATTTCGTGATTACCTGATGGTATACTGATGGCCGTTGCTGTGTCAGTATATTTACTCCAGTCACTGCCTGTTGAAGATGTAGTAACTGTGGCATCCGGAGTCCCGGACATAGTACTGTCATCAACATATACTTCTACTTTTCCACCATTTCCATCTCTTACACTGTTTCTCAAATAAATTTTTGAAACTTTTCTGTCAAAGTTAATATTGTATTCTGCCCATTTTCCATTTGTAAGACCACCAAGATTTTTTCCGTCTACAAAGCTGTCGCTTTCTCCTTCAACTTTTATATCCCCAGAGCTTTCATTAAAATCTTCAGCCTGAATTTTATTTCCTTTTAAATCTGTATTTAAAACACTGTTAAATGCTTTTTTATTTTCACCCTTATATGTTAATGAAAAACTATCTATATTTAACCATTCAGCATTTACGTTTTTGCCATCTGTTCTACCTGTTTCAGTACCAGCTGCCCATTTCCAAACAGCACCTGATATATCAATCTTGTTTAATCCTTTTCGTAATTCTATCTGCATAGTTGCCCTGTTGGTATTTTCCCAGTTAGAATCCACACTGCTGATAGTTTTTGATTTCCATTTGTCGTCATCACTGCTGTTGATTCTGTACTGAAGCAGTGTAGTCATTGCTCCGGCATACTGAACTTCAAACTGATAGTATCCTGCATTTTCTGCTTTAACATATGTAGTCAGATAAGAACGGTCATGTTCAATCCAAGTGTTCATTTTGCCCACAGCCTTTTCACCTGAATATTTTTTAGAACTTTCCACAGAGCTACTCTGTGCTGCTGAACCTCTTACAAAGGCATGTGCATTCTCTGCTTCGTGTAAATCACCTGTGCTGCTTATACTTTCAGGTGCAAATTCAAATTTAAAATAATCCAAATTGCACACATTTCCTTTATCAGTTACAAATTTTAAATATATTTTATGATTACCTGATGGCACAACTACTTCCTGTGAAATATCAGTATAGTTGGACCATCCACCTGTTGAATTTACGTCAATTGATGCTACAGGAGTTGTAGACATTGTACTGTCATCAACGTATACTTCTACTGTTCCACCATTTCCATCTTTTACACTGTATCTTAAATAAATTCTTGAAGTTTTTCTGTCAAAATTAATATTGTATTCTGCCCATGTGTTGTTTGTAAGGCCACCTAAGTTCTTTCCACTGGCATTTTTATCAGTCTCTACTTTTATATTGCTGTCTTTTTCATCAGCCTTTTCTGCTTCTATTATATTTCCAATAGTTTCTTTATTTCCTACCCTAAACTGGTTAAATGCCTTTTTTTCGTATGATTTTTCCATGTCTTTGCCGTACACACCTACTTCATATAAAGACATTCCATTATATTGTCCGCCACCATAATTTGCCCCTTTATAGCAACGCTGTACTGCTTGTACCTTAATGTATCTGGCACTTACACTTCCAAATTCTATATTGTCTACTCTATTTCCATTGGTTGCAGTGTTTTCATATATTCCTATGGCATTTACAGTTGTAACCAAACTATAATCTGTGCCGTTAACCGATTTATATATGTTATAAACTGTTGCATTTGCAGATTCCCAGCTTAAATATAATTTTTCAACATTATAGGTCTCTCCTAAATCAACAACGTAATATGTGGAATCACCATTTGTTGCAGACCATCTTGTACTTTTATCATTGTCAATTGCTGCTTTTGGTGTACGGTCATTTGTTTCCTGACCACTTGCAGTTGCTGACACACCATTATAACGTGTGTAGTTGTAATATTTGCTATCTATAATATCCTGAAAAGTTTCACCTTCAGTTGTTTTTTTGAAAGAATTTGTGGCTTCCACCGCTGATTCTCTAGTTGCTTTTACATCTTTTCCAAAAATGCCCACATCCCAAATGGATATTCCATATTGTCTGTTGTTTGAAGAATCTGTTATGTATTTTTCTCCTACATCTGTAATTCTTACATATCTCCCAATAACGGTATTTTTCAGTGATAATGTATCTATTCTGTTTTTTGCTGTAGTATAATTATTTAAGCTTACTGCTGTAACAGACTTAAATAAAACTCCATCGTTAGATACCTCAATTTTATAGTCAATTGAGCTTGCAACTTCCCAGCTTATATTTATTTTTGAAATTTCATATGACTGTTTTAAATCAATTGTAATGTAATGGCCTTTTGTTTTAGCTTCATTTGCCCATCTTGTATCAGCATTGCCATCAATTGCATTATTTGCCACGTGGTCACCTGTTTTATCATCTGCCACTGCTGATGCACCATATCTTACATAGTTATACAAATCTCCATCTTTTTCAGAGCTATACCCTGTTTTAGAGTCATCAGTAATAACTGCTGTTACATCATTGGTTGCCGTAATGGCCGCATCTGCCTTAACATTTTGTGGCGTAATAGTCACTCCTGTTAAAACCATGGCAACCGACAAAATCACGGCTACACCTTTTTTCCAAAATAAACCTTTCAACCCTTTCAATTTTCTCTCCTCCCAAAGTTTTTTCCTCTGTTTATTTTTTATTTTTATTTTTTTACTAACATATATACCAAAATCAGGCTGTTTGCATATATAGTCTACGCAAACAGCCTGTGAATTGTTTAATTATTATGAATTTTAACTTTAATTTCTGTTAATGTCAAATACTTCCCATGCTCCGGCAACAGTTTCACTTGTAGCAAAAAGTTTACCACCGTCATTTAAGTTTGCCTGAACATATTTTCCATTTGCCAATGAGTAAAGTGCATACTCTCCATTTGAAATCTTTTCAATAATGAATTTCTCCCATGTACCTACCCTTTCACTTCTTGGCAATAACTGATTGTTTTCATCAATTACAGCACATACATATTTTCCATTGGATACGGATCTCAGGGATACTGTTCCATCATTGTTATTTACAATCTGGAATGTTTCCCATGCACCTCCACATGATGAACGGTTTGCCACTATTGTTTCACTTCCACCATTTTCTGCACAAACTACCTGTCCGTTTGCTATGGATCTAATATATGTATTTGAATTATTAAAATCTGCCTTTTCTACTTTTTCAATTACGATCGCTGAAGTTTTATCATTAAAATCTCCAAGACCTGATGCATCTGTTAATAATGTTTTTTTACTTCCTGCAAATCCTTCATCATTATACAATGTAACTTTGTAGCCATCTGCTACCTTAATTGAAGAAATCTGATCATTTTTAATTCCCTTAGAAATCATTGTGCCATAATCATATCTTCCTTCACTTAATGCTACAGACCAACCACTGTAATTTGAATTTTCATAAAATGTTGCTTTTGCAGAAGATGTCTCATCTCCCAATTTTTCAATATTAAATGCTTCCCATGCTCCTGCTATGGAATCACTTCCGGCTATTAACTTGCCTCCGTTATCCAAGTCCGCCTTTACATATTTTCCGTTTTCTGCACTTCTAAGACCATATTCTGTATCACTTATTTTATAAATTTGGAATTTCTCCCATGTACCAACATTATCACTTCTTGGAACAAGTTGATTTTCTTCATCTAATACTGCACATACATATTTGTTATTTGCATCTGCTTTTATGCTTACTGTTCCGTCATCATTATTTATCAGATAAAATGTTTCCCATGAACCGCCGTAACTGTCTCTGTTTGCTACTATTGTTTCACTTCCACCATTTTCTGCTGCAACATATTTTCCATTTGCAACAGATTTGATACTGTATTTTCCATTTGATAACTTAACAGTATTATATGTAACACTTGATGAGCCATTCCACTTTTCAATTTTAATTGATGAAGTTTTGTCATTCATTTCATCACCAACATATGATGCATCACCTGTAAATGCCTTTGACGTTCCATTAAATCCTGCATCATTATATAATGTAACTTTGTAACCTGAATTTACTTTCAATGATGATATAGCGTCATTTTTAATACCTTTTGCAATGATATCACTATAATCATATGTACCTTCCGGTAATGAAACTGACCATCCACCATAGTTTGAATTTTCATAGAATGTTGCTACATTATTATTTGTTGTTGTATCACCGACTTTTTCAATGTTAAATGCTTCCCAGGCTCCTGCTATAGAATCACTTCCGGCTATTAATTTGCCTCCGTTATCCAAGTCTGCCTTTACATATTTTCTGTTTTCCGCACTTCTAATGCCGTATTCACTGTCATTTATTTTGTAAATCTTAAATTTTTCCCATGTACTAATGCTGTTGCTTCTAGGTGTCAGTTGATTTTCTTCATCTAAAACTGCACACACATATTTGTTATTTGCATCTGCTTTTATACTTACTGTTCCATCATCATTATTAACAATATAGAATGTCTCCCATGAACCGCTATAGCTGTCTCTGTTTGCTACTATCGGATCACTTCCACCATTTTCTGCTGCAACATATTTTTCATTTGCAACAGATTTGATGCTGTATTTTCCATTCGGCAATTTGACTGTGTCATATGATGTTGTAGTTGATGTCTGATTGTTAATCTTTTCAATTTTAATTGATGAAGTTTTGTCATTCATTTCATCTCCAACATATGACGCGTCACTGGTAAATTCTTTTGATTTTCCTTTAAATCCTTCGTCATCATATATTGTAACTTTGTATCCGTCACTTACTCTAAGTGATGAAATTTGATCATTAGCAATTCCTTTTGCTAAAATATCTTTGTAGTCATATGAACCTTCTTCTAATGAAACTCTCCATCCACCATAATTTGAATGTTCATATAATGTTGCCACACCTGATGTGCTGTTGTTATCACTATCATCTGTTGTGCTTCCACCTGTAGATGTTACTGTTCCCGAAAGATATGGCTTTACCAAATTGTAAATCTTGTCATTTTTCCATCCGTTTGCTGTACCTACAGCTGACCATTTATTTTTAATTGTGTCTGCTGAGTCGTTATAAATATCAACTTTTTCAGGGTTATGATTAAAAATACCCCATGAGCTGTTTCCTGTAACTTTGTATGACCATGTTGTCCAATGCCATCCCTGACCGTTGAAAGTTGACATTGCTGCCTTCCAGCCTTCTGCCTGTTCGAAGCATGTAAACTCGCCTACAAATGTTGGCACTCCATAATTGTGATTTGCAATGTCTGAAACTTTACTTGAAAAGTATGACTTCTGTGCATCACTGCTATTTTGTGCATTCCATGGATAGTAATGGTATTCATATGCTACATTTGTCCAGCCATACTGTGAAGGTTTTGGCAAATTGTCTGCATCCCAACATGATTCCATTATAATAATATGATTGCTATCCTTTGAACGGATTGTATTATAAATTTCATTATAAAAATCCCAATGTAAACTATATGTTGCAGCTGCCTTAATTCCCGGTTCATTTAAGATATCATAAGCTGCAACTGCCGGATTGCCTTTGAAATGTTCTGCAATCTTTTTCCATAAATTTAAAGTTTTATCTTTATTGCTCTGATTGTAATATAGCTGTTTTCCATCATTAATCTCTCCTGAATGATCCATACCATTTTGAGAACCAAATGCTCCGTGCATATCTAAAATAACATACATACCTCTCTGGCTACAGTTTTGTACAAACCAGTCTAATCTGTCAAAAGCATTAGATTTAAGATTTCCATTGTCATCACAAAGATTCATGTATGTAAATGGTAATCTTATAACGCTCATTCCCATTTCTGCACAATTATCAAAATCCTGTGTTGTCCAATAATTATTTTCGTATGTTGAGACCAACTCATCTCTCTTTGATGTTCCAAATCTATTTGCCAATGTTGTCATCATTGTCTTCTGGTCAGACGCATTGGTTGGATTCATCCAGTTTTCCTGAACAAGCCATCCTCCTGCATTGGTTCCTCTTAAATAGACAACATCTCCTGTTCCTTTTTGTTTTCTTATCTGTGTTCCGTTAACCTTCAAAAAGTCATTACTTCCAAGAGCCTCTCTGGCACTAACCTGAGTAATGCCTGTAATTTTTCCTGAAATAGCCATGCTAAATGTCATTGCAAATACCAATAACATACTAACCAATTTTCTAACTATTTTCATAAGTACCTCCTTATTAATACTATCAAAAAATCTCCGCCTATTACGCTATTAATATTTTATGTCGTAATGTTATCGGTATCAAGTCTTTAAATTTTAGAAAAATTGTTTTTTTTTAATTTTTCAAAAAAAGATACCTTTTTTCTGATAATAGTATGTTATTTATACATTTTCTAAAAATGTATAAATAAAGAATAGCCCCATACCTGACAAAGAACATTATAAACTTAGGTTACCCCCATGCTTGACAAAGAGCCATAAAAAAGACCACTACCTATGTAGTGATCTTTTCTATATAACTTAATAATATTTATCGATTAGTTAAGTTCTTTCTTTAAAGCTGCTCCAGCTTTGAACTTAGGAACGTTAGCTGCTGCAATTGTGATTTTTTCCTTTGTTGCAGGATTGATTCCCTGACGTTCAGGTCTCTTTGATACCTCAAAAGTTCCAAATCCAACTAACTGTACTTTATCTCCTTCTTTCATAGCTTTAACTACAACATCTGTGAAAGCCTTAACTGCCTTAGCTGCATCTGTCTTTGATAATCCAGCTTCGTTTGCAATAGCTTCTACGAATTCTGTCTTGTTCATCGTATTTCCTCCTTGATAAATTCTGCGATACATCTACGCGACACATACGCGCGTATCTATAAGTTATATACTCCATTATACAGTTTTTGTCAAGATAAAACCCGTTTTTTATGGTCTTAACCCCTTTATTCAAGGGCTTTTTGACGAATTATGAGAGTTTTCATTTTCACTTTAAGTCAAATTAAGATTCCATTTGTCTTCCAAGAAAATCTGCAGCCACCGATACAAGCTTTTTTTCCGTGTCACTAACCTGCTGTTTTTCTGTTTTTGACATCAAAACCACGCTCCCAATAACATCACCTTCACATATTATTGGAAAAATTATTTGTCCCATATCAGAAACATCCTGTCCATCAATTATTGTTATTGTTTTTACATTATCAGTGTCTGTATTAACAGTTCTTCTTTGTTCCATAATTTCCTCTAATTCATGGCTTATTCTTCTGCCAATATATTCTTTTTTCACACCGCCTGATACTGCAATAACCTGATCTCTGTCGCTAATAACAACATAACAACCGGATACTGCTGCCAGGCTCTCCGCATACTGTTTTGCAAAAGCATCTATTTCTCCGATTGGCGAATATTTTTTTAAGATTACTTCTCCATCCCTGTTAGTAAAAATTTCCATTGGATCACCTTCTCTAATTCGAAGTGTCCGTCTAATTTCTTTTGGCACTACTACACGCCCTAAATCATCAATTCTACGAACAATACCTGTTGCTTTCATTATTACTTCCTCCAATTTCATATTCAAGCAAAAGTGATTTTCACTCTTTTGCTATATATTAGTTTTGGAGTTAGTATGTGGAAGACACAGAAAATTATTCTTTTCTTTATGTGCATTTCATATATTATGATATGCCGACATTTTTTTCTTAATATAAAATGATGTTGATTCAAAAGAAATAGCACAATTAAGTCCTACTGTTTTTTCAATTTTAGAACGATCTTTTCTAAGTACAACCAATCCTACATCCATCTTTGGTTGAATTGCTACCCAAGATATTCCATTTGTTTTAATTTTTAAAAATGTATATCTTCCTTGAATAACTAACGGTAGCTTATCATTTAAGTATTTACTTTCTTTCATTAAAACATTTTGCCGTAACGTCTTTTCTAAAAACTTATCTGTTCCCATAACACAAAAAAGATATCGGTCTCGCAACCGATATCTTTTTTTACTCTAACCTACAATAAATAAAAGCATTCCAGCAATCACTAGCAGAATGCATGCAATTACATCCAGTAAGTTTGTATGTTCTTTTTTGTATTTTTCTAAATTATCTACAAGCCATAGAATTGCTGCCACTTCCATCAAGCCCCACTGTAGTCTTTCAATATCAACAGCAAAGCGTATTACTAATGCTAACGCAAATAATATTATAGGCACAATTTCAAATATAATCTGTTTAGATTTTTCATTTAATTTCATGCTACGACCTCTTTCTTCTAATTAAGTTTTTAGACCTGATTAGTTTTAGCCACTTCTTAGATTACTTTTGAAAGGAACTGTTTTAAACGTTCATTTTTTGGATTATCAAAAATTTCACTTGGTGTTCCTTCTTCAACAATCTTTCCGTCTGCCATAAAAATTACTCTTGAGGCAACTTCTCTTGCAAATGCCATTTCATGTGTTACAACAGCCATTGTCATGCCCTGATTTGCCAGATCCTTCATTACTGCTAGAACTTCGCCTACCATTTCCGGATCAAGGGCAGATGTAGGCTCATCAAAAAGCATAACTTCAGGATCCATGCAAAGTGAACGTGCAATGGCAACTCTCTGCTTCTGTCCACCTGAAAGCTGTGCAGGATATGCCTCTGCTCTGTCAGCCAGATTGACTACATTAAGAAGTTCCATAGCCTTCTTCTCAGCTTCTTCTTTTGACTTCTTTAATAACTTCATTGGCGCTATTGTCATATTCTTTAAAACTGTCATGTGTGGGAATAAATTAAAATGCTGGAAAACCATCCCCATTTTCTGTCTGTGTAAGTTAATATTTACATTTTTGTCCATTAAGTTTACACCGTCAAAAATAATTTTTCCATCTGTAGGATGTTCTAAAAGGTTTAAAGTTCTAAGAAGAGTTGACTTACCACTTCCTGATGGTCCAATAATAACCACAACTTCACCTTTTCTAATATCTGTGGAAACACCGTCTAACGCTTTAATTTCCCCATCGTTATAATATTTTTTCACATCATCTACAACTATAAGAGAGCTATTATCGTTCATCATTTCGTAGTCTCCTTTCTAATTTACCAAGCAACCAAGAGAAAAACATTACCATAATCAAATAAACTGCTGCTACACCAAACAATGGCATAAATGCCTGATACGTAGCTCCTCTTACAATATCTCCTGCTCTTGTTAAATCAATTAATGCAACGTAACCTGAAACTGCTGTTTCCTTTAATAAAACAATAAATTCGTTTCCAAGCGTTGGAAGTACAGTCTTAAACGCCTGTGGAATAATTACATAAACCATTGTTTGAACATAGTTAAATCCAAGACTTCTTCCTGCTTCAAACTGTCCCTCGTCAATTGACATAATTCCACCACGAAAAATTTCTGCAACGTAAGCACCTGAGTTAATACCAAATGAAAGAATTGCCACAAAAATCTTATTGTTTGATGTAGCAAATATAATGTAATACATAATCATAATCTGAATTACTACAGGTGTTCCTCTTACAACTGTAAGATAAATTTTTGATATTATATTAAAAATAGCTAGAAGGATTTTTCCAAGTCCACCTTTCATTTCGCTATAATTCTTGTCATAAGATGCTCTTACTATAGCCACAACAGCACCTATTACAATACCTAAAATTAAAGCAAAGAAAGTTACAATTAATGTATTTCCCAGACCCTCTAAATATAATTGCCATCTGTCTTTATCTATAAAACTTATTTCAAATTGACGTTTTAAAGATATTGCGGAAATTATATTAACTTTTGTTGTTAAAACGTTTAATAAACTCTCCATTTTTACCTCTTTTTCCTAAAAATTAAGAGGTGTTCAATATAAATCGGATATTCACAATGTAATATCTTAACTTTATATTGCGGCACCTCCTAATTTGTATTTTTTGTTCTTTAATTATTCTGCCTTAATATACTTGTTAATAATCTTCTGAACTGAACCATCATCAATTAATTCTTTTAATGCTTTGTTAATTTTCTTTCTTAATTCAGGTTTATCCTTTGAAACAGCGATAGCATAATCTTCTTCTGCGTATGCTGTTTTAAGTAATTTAAGTCCTTTGTTAGCCTTAACAAAAGCCTTAGCCGGTTCATTGTCGATTACAACACAGTCAATCTTTCCTGTTACAAGTGCCTGAACTGCATCAGCTCCCTTGTTATATTCTTCAACTGTTCCTGAGCCTGCTTCCTTTAAATCATCTGTACAATAGATATCACCTGTTGTACCAAGCTGAACACCAACCTTAACATTGGCACCCTTTTTTAATAAATCTTTGTTAGTCTTTATCTTTGAGCCTTCTTTTACGATAATTGCCTGTACACCTGTTGCATATGAATCTGTAAAGTCTACACTTTCCTTTCTTTCATCGCTAACTGTCATACCTGCAAGACCCATGCTAACTTTTCCTGACTGAACAGCAGGAATAATTGAATCAAAAGCCATATCTTCAATCTTGAAGTCCATTCCTAATTTGTCTGCAATAGCCTTACCAATCTCGGCATCAATACCGATTACTTCATTGTTTTCACGATACTCATATGGTGGAAATTCTGCGTTAGTTCCCATAATTAATGTCTTATCTCCATCATCTCCACTCTTACTGCTTCCGCAAGCTGTAAACATTGTTGTAGCAAGAACTACTGTCATTAATAATGCTAGTAATTTTTTCATTATTTTTTATCCTCCTAAGTATATTGGTTTTATTACAAAACTATACACAATTATACTTAAAAATGCATATATTTGCAACAATAAAGAATTTTAACTAATAAAAAGAATGTCCCTTGCGACATTCTACGCACCGAGCGCGTGTTGCTTTAGCAACATTTTTCCTTTCGCGCGAGTGTGCATCCCTAGTGGAACATTTTTTACTTAATAAGAAATTCTGAAAGAATTTATTATTAAGTAAAAAACAGCCTCTGCTAATGGCGCCCCTTTGTCATAAACATCACTCGCCATAAGCACAGACTGTACTTTATATTCATCGATTATAGGTCAGCTCCTAAAGTTGCTGCCATTACAGCTTTAATTGTATGCATTCTGTTTTCTGCTTCATCAAATACAACTGAATGTTCTGACTCAAATACTTCGTCTGTAACTTCCATCTCTGTAAGACCGAATTTCTCGTTAATCTGTTTTCCAATCTTTGCCTTTAAGTCATGGAATGCTGGTAAACAATG
>ERZ832522.1345-NODE-1345-length-33230-cov-4.282954_pt1 | contig 33230 bp, 23 predicted proteins | sample MGYA00519951_ERZ832522 | MGnify/ENA primary metagenome ERZ832522 (study PRJEB31850, sample SAMEA3708728) | human gut metagenome | biome: human gut; feature: human-associated habitat; material: faeces | place: China | collected 2014 ... | reverse complement strand
AATATCTTTTGCTATTCCAAATATTGGGTGTATATTTGGGTGTAGAATTTCAAACGCACCCAATTATGAATATCAAACGTAACATCATTTTTGCATTGGAAAGCCGGAAAAAGAACGGAGTGCCAATCGTGGAGAACGTACCCATCCGTATGCGTGTCATATATGCAAGCCAACGCATCGAGTTTACAACAGGCTATCGGATTGATGTAGCCAAATGGGATGCCGACAAACAACGGGTAAAGAACGGATGCACCAACAAACTAAAGCAAAGCGCATCCGAAATCAATGCGGACTTGCTGAAATACTATGCCGAGATTCAAAACGTATTCAAGGAATTTGAGGTACAGGAAGCCATGCCAACCACCCAACAGCTAAAGGATGCGTTCAACCTGCGGATGAAAGATGCCAACGAAGAGCAGCAGGAAGAAACACAGATAAGCTTTTGGGAGGTATTCGATGAATTTGTAAAGGAGTGTGGCAATCAGAATAATTGGACGGCATCCACCTACGAGAAATTCTCAGCAGTGAAAAACCACCTCAAAGAGTTCAAGGAAGATGTAACCTTTGAATACTTCAATGAGTTCGGCTTGAACGAGTATGTGAATTTCCTGCGTGACAAAAAGGATATGAGGAACAGCACCATCGGCAAACAGATGGGATTCCTCAAATGGTTTCTGCGCTGGAGCTTCAAAAAAGGGCATCATCAGAACATGGCATACGATACTTTCAAACCCAAATTGAAAACCACCTCTAAAAAGGTGATATTCCTGACTTGGGACGAATTGAACAGACTGAAAGATTACCAGATACCAAAAGACAAACAATATCTGGAACGTGTCAGGGACGTTTTTCTGTTCTGTTGCTTCACAAGTCTGCGATATTCAGATGTTCGTAACCTGAAAAGAAGCGATGTGAAACCCGACCATATCGAAGTTACCACAGTCAAAACGGCAGACAGTCTGATAATTGAACTTAACGACCACAGCAAAGCCATACTTGAAAAATACAAGGATATCCAATTTGAGGACGACATGGTATTGCCCGTTATCAGCAATCAGAAGATGAATGATTATCTGAAAGAGCTGGGCGAGCTCGCGGAGATTGACGAACCTGTACGAGAAACGTACTACAAAGGGAACGAGCGTATAGATGAGATTTTCCCAAAATACGCATTATTGAGCACCCATGCAGGAAGAAGGACATTCATTTGTAATGCGCTGGCGTTGGGTATTCCGGCAGAGGTTGTAATGAAATGGACGGGACACAGCGATTATAAGGCTATGAAACCTTACATTGACATTGCCGACAGCATCAAGGCCAGCGCGATGGATAAATTCAATACGCTGTGATGATGGAAAAGGATATTTATACTTCGATAACGGAATTGACCGCAGTTTACGAAACGCTCAACAAATGTCTGAAGTCCGATCCCTGTACGACGAACGCTTATCAGGTTGACCGACAGCAGGCATATCGGGACTCCTACGCTGCATTGTGTGCCGTACCCGTGGAGCAGGTCGCTCTGCGCCTTATCGCCGAGGAAATCGGAGACCGTGTACTTGTCCGTTTGCGGGATTTGATACGGGAGAATATCCATATCTGCGAAACCCGCCAAGAGGTTTTCAGCCAAGTCGATTTCGAGGCTCTTTGCCGGCTTCAGGAGGAGTATCTGTTTGCCGGGAAACGTACATTGCTGGTGAACGACAGAAAACTGATCGAAGAATACCCCTATCCGACGGAGCGGGAGCGCGAACAGTTGTTGCGGGAAAATCGGTCGGAACTCAATGAACTCGATAACGAACGCAATCGCTACCGACAGGAAAATGTCGCATGGATATGCAAGGACTACTACGCTGCCATCTGCGAAACGAGCCGTTCGTTCGCCGCAGTTTTCGACAGCTATTTCCCTGTTGAAAAGAAAATAATAACATCCTCACCTACAGAATTGTACGTACGGCCGGCCGAAGCCAAAAGCATTTTGCCCGACGAAATTTTCCGGTCGCGGATATTCGACAAACTTCGTGAATTGGAATCGCGATTAATCAGGTCGGGCGACCTCGACGAAAACTTACATTGGCAGGCGAAGCACAAGAACGGCAAACCGGATATCAAACGGCTGGTTACGTTTCTTGCCGGTCTGCTCGATAACGGCTATTTCCTTCCGAACCGCGATGCGGCGATCAAATGCTTTTTCGAGGAGCGTTACCGAATCCCGATCGGCCAGAACTTCGAGCGCAAGCGACGCGAACCGCTGACGCAAGATTACCGTACGATCTTTTACGACCTTCCTTTTTAGTGTTTCGGCTACGACCGTAGTACGATTCCGTATCACATACTATTTTTATATATCATTCATAGTCAGTACAGTTATCCCGTATTGACTACGATTGCTCGCGCTCCGTTTTTTGCCGAATTACATTTGCACCACGATCGACCGGCCGGCGATCGCATGTCTTACCAAATGTGATTCGTCTATGGATATAAAAGCATTGAAATCGAAACCGCTGTGGCAGATGACGGGTGAAGAATTTCTTTACCTGCAACAGAACAGCAGCGAGCAACCGGAGCGACAGCCCTATGTCGTTGCTCCGCAGAGAAAACATGTTTACGGCATCGCGGGATCGCCGAATTGTTCGGATGTAGCCTACCAACGGCCAACCGCATCAAGAAAAGCGGAAAGATCGACAAAGCCATTACGCAAATAGGGCGCAAGGCGACCGCCGAACTGAAAGCGGCATGCCGCAACCTGTCCGACCAGTCCGAGCACTACCACAGGTACAAGGATTTGAACGAATACCTGCAAGAGAGGCAACGGGCGCAACACAAGAAACGATCGCACAGGCACAAGATATAGAGCATCGAGCAAACAGAGGGAGGAATAAGGAAACAAGAGCAAGCGGGAGGATCGGCACGCAAATCACAAGGCTCGCCTTGTTATAGCCCACTATAACTACCGGCTGCGCTTCGGTAGTTGTGGGCTCTCCGAGGGCTGGGCTTCGCCCCGTCCCACGAGGGCGCTGCCCTCGACCCGGCAAGGACTTTCAGCCCTGTGCAACCCGACCAAAGAGTGACCCTCTCTTTGGAAACTCCGCTCGGAGCATCGCCCCAAGACCCCAATCCTTTTATAGCTTATAGCAATCAAAGATTATGGCAAAGACATCGGACAACATACGCCCATGCAATATCGGGCAGAGCGAGGCGCACAACAGGCGAACACCCCAATACCTCGCCCGCATCAACAAAGAAAATATCTACCTGCGTACCGACCTTATGGACGACAACGAAGCGTGGGTATCACCGCGCATCGAGGGCATATCGCTTAGGGAGTATTATAAGTACATCGGCGAAATGGTCAAGGCGAAGACCGGACGGGCGATGCAGACCAAAGACCGTACACGGGTAAACCCGAAGACCGGGAAGACCGTTACCGTGCGCGGCAGTACGCCGATCAAAGAAGGCGTTATCGTATGCAAGGCCGACACGACGATGGAACAGTTACAGCGATACGGAAAATTGTGCCACGAGCGTTGGGGCATCACGCCCTTGCAGATCTTCATACACCGCGACGAGGGACATTACCAAACGCCCGGCGACAAAACCACATGGAAGCCGAACTACCACGCCCATATCGTGTGGGACTGGATGGACCACGACACGGGAAAGTCCTGCAAACTCTCGCCGCAGGACACGAGCGAAATGCAGACCATATTGGCCGAAGCGCTCGGTATGGAACGCGGCACGTCGAAAGAGTTGACCGGACGCGAACATCTGGAACGGACGGACTACATTATCGCCAAGCAGAAGCAAGAGGCCGAGAAAACCCGGGTAGCCAAAGAGCAGGCCGAAGCGGAACTGAAGGCGGTAAAAGGAGAGCTGAGAACTGAGAAGCTGAAAAACTCCGCCGCTGAGGTCGGCATGACCATTCTCGACGGTATCGGCTCGATGATCGGAACGTCGAAAGTCAAGCGGCAGCAACAGCAGATAGACGATCTTGCCCAAAAGAACGAACGCCTGCACTCCGAGATACGGAGGCAGAACAAGACGATAGACCGGGAGAGGCGGGAACATGAACAGACAGCCAAAGGACTTCAAGGCGAGATAGATCGCATTTACGGTTGGTTCCCCGATACGCCCCAGCTTGTCAAGTGGGGAGAGTATTGCCGTTCGCTCGGATTCTCCGACGGGCAGGCCCGTGATCTCGTAAATATGCGGCCTGTTCGTTTCTCCGGAGAACTCTATTCGCACGAACATTCCCAACACTTTGAAACCGAACACTCGGAAGCCCGGCTCATGCGGGATGAGAAAGGCCCCGGAGGGTTTCAACTGTTCATCGACCTAATACCGATCCTGCAATGGTTCCGGCAAAAAGCGAAAGAGTTTTTGGAGCATATCGGAATCAAAATCAAAGACCGTGAACAAGGGCAGGGAATGCGGATGAGATAGATCCCGCCCCAGTCTTTTGCTCCTTTCCCCGGCATTTTATTAATATATTTAGCCAAAATTCGTATATTTACCGCGACAAACCAATTAATTAGACGATGCCTATGGCATAAACGGAGAAATATTAAGAGATAAAATATAAAAAGCGTTAGCTTTTATTCTTGCTTTTGAAACTTGGCCGTTTTAATCGCAGACAAGAGTAAAGCGTAAACGCTCACGGTAACGTGGGCTTTACTCGTTTATTTGTCTGCACGGTTGGCCAAGACCTCAAAAGCAAATAAAAGGTACTGTCCCACGTCTTTTTATGTGTAACTAAAACTCCGCCGGGGGACGGGCGGAAATGATTTATACAAATGAAAAAACATCTGTTTTTATTGATGCTTTCAACGGCGATTCTTGCCGGTTGCAGCAAAAACGAAGGCGGAGAAGGCGAGCCGTTCACTCCGCCCGCACAGGAACAACTTACGCAAAACGCCTATGCCGATAACGAGAGTACGGGCGGCGGCTTTTCTTTCACGGCCAGCGCCCCCTGGACGGCGACCGTGAACGAAGTGCAGGCGCAGGCTTCGGCATTGGCATCCGTACAAACAAAATCCGTTACACGGGCTGCCGACAACAACGGCAATAACGTAGTCTGGCTGAAACTCTACAACGGCGACAAGGAGGCTTATAGCGGCGGGGCCGGGACGATTACGCTCCGCATCGAGATCGACCAGAACTATACGGGAGAACGGCGCGAGGCGACGATTACCATCCGTTCGGGCAACAACACCTTTACCGTAACGGTCGTTCAGGAGGGAACCAAGCAAGACGGCAGCGAGAACGAGCCGCCGGTCAAAGTGACGAAGATTACCCTCGACAAAACCGAACTTTCGTTGGATGCAGGAGCTAAAACGACGCTGACCGCCACCGTAGAGCCTGCCGACGCCACGATCAAATCGGTGGTATGGTCGAGCAGCAACCCTGCCGTTGCGGACGTAAATCCCGTAACCGGCGAAATCACCGCGATAGCCGACGGAACGGCGACCGTTACGGCTACCTCTTCCTCTAACAAAGAAGTGTCGGCCTCTTGCGCGGTAACGGTGGGCGACGACGAACCTGTCGTACCCGATCCCTCGAGCTACGCTCTTGTCAGCCGGATCGAACGCACGGTAACTTATTGGAATCAACTCCCCACTTCGGATCACGATGAAGAGGAGGCGACCTATACGTTCGAATACGACGACCATAATCGCGTTTCGTCATATACGATCGACATCCGCCCCACCAACGATCCGGAAGGTTCGAGCCAACTGGTCAGCAACATCGACTACTCGGCACCGGATCGTCTCCGCATCGAGGATCGGTGGTCGGACGCCGGAACACAAACCTACGACGTCCTGCTGAACGACAAAGGATACATCCGACAGGGCAAATCGCATCCCTATTCCCATGACGAAGATAATTATGAGTTTTACACCTATGAGATAGAATATAACGACGAAGACCGTATCTCGCGCGTCGCCTACTCCAATACGTGGAACACGTATACCTATAAAGACGGTGTGCTGTCGGGCGGTTCCTATTCCGACGGAGCTCAGCCGGACGAAGTGTCCGGGTTCGAGCAATATTTCAACCAGACGCCGAACGACAAGTTGAATCTGGACATCAATATGCTCTTTTTACCGGATATGCTATTGGAAGAAACCGAAGACGGAGAGGTGCCGGGCCGGCTCGGGCGCTTGGCTCTGCTGCGCCTGGCGGGTCGCGGTATGGACCGTTACACGACAATATTTACCGGATGGAGTGACGATGAAGAAGTCGCTGGCGCTACTCAGGGCTATCCGGAGCCCAATGTGACGGTTCATAAGAGTTACGAATACTACGCTTATGTCGAGGACACGGAGAAGCGCCTGGATTACGTCTTTAACGACGACGGTACGGTCGCTTCGGTCACAGCACACGCAACCGTGGCCAAAATCAAGCATGAATACGACATCGTGGTAGGTAATGAACCCGTCCATCCCGAATACCCTGAAGCAGGATATAAATACGAAATCAAAAACAGAAAAGATACCGAACTGGATCGCGGTACGAATTCGGCCGTCTATTCGTTTACCTACCGCTAATTTCTTGTATAACTAAAGAAGACAGACTACGATATAACTTTTTAATCTATCTTTTAACGATACGCAAATTATATGAAAGAGCATCCCTCCGAATGTGGGATGCTCTGATTTTATGTGTTTGCCATTGCGGAGCAGTTAATACGAGGTAAAAGCATAAAAATATCTGCACGGATTCCCGGAAATTCACTATCGTTTATGAATCTATATTCTTTTAATTTTGTCCATATTTCTTTACTCAGATTCGGGATTGTAAATGCTCCCAGCTATTGTCATACCCTTTTTGATGATTGCTAAGTGATATTATCACGGAAATTGTCCTATCTGTTTTTAATTCCATCAAATAAAATGCCGTACAAATTTAAAACAAAGCCGCCTCACAGTGCACTGTGAGGCGGCTTTGTCGAGGTCTGAAGCGGATTCGAACCGCTGTAGCAGCTTTTGCAGAGCTGTGCCTAGCCACTCGGCCATCAGACCCTTTCGGGAGTGCAAATATACGATAATATTTCATACGCCCAAAATTTTACAGGACTAAATCTCCCATTTTCATACGGATATTCCTTTAAGGTGTGCTGCTTTTGTTCGGAAACGGATAAAAACGTACCGCGAAATATAAAATCGATCTCGGCACCTTTCGCAACGAAGCGTGGCGGACATTCGGCCGATATGAACTTTTTCGCCGTCCAACACAGGGAGAACACAACTGGAGATCAGCCGGTAATTGTACTGTTTCTCTTCTCTGCCCGATTTACTTTGTGACGGCATGTTTCAATAAACGATTCCTGCATCCATCGCTTACCACCTGATGTAATCATTTCATTATTTATTTTGAACTTTTTGTGTTTCAGGGAGTAGTAAAGCGTGATTTAGATCCGGTCTCTGTTATTCAATACGTTTCTCGGTATGCCGGGAAACGGTGAAAATTCAGCAAGTACAACCATAATCATACCTTGTGCGCCTGGGCGACGTTGCCCAGAAAAATCAAACGAAATATGATAATAGGTTATTTACGGGTAAGCACCGGGAAACAGAATCCGGGCAACCAGCAGGACGAGATCCGGCGTTTCGCCGAGAGTCGGAATTGGATCGTAGACAACTGGGTTACGGAAGTGGCCAGTGGCAGCAAACGGGAACAGGACCGCAAACTTGGGACTTTGCTCCGTAAGATGAAACGGGGTGATACGCTGATCGTAACGGAAATCTCGCGCCTGAGCCGGACGCTCACGGATGTGATGGCGATCATGGGCAGGTGCCTGCAAAAGGAGATCAATCTTTACACGACCAAAGAGGGTTACACATTCGACAACAGCATTAACAGTAAAGTGCTTTGTTTTGCATTCGGATTGGTCGCCGAAATCGAACGCAACCTGATCTCGATGCGCACCAGAGAGGCGCTGGCCCTACGCAAAGCCGAAGGCGTGGTGCTTGGCCGCAGAAAGGGCAGTTATACGAAGTTCAACGTGCTGACCGAGAATCGGCAGCACGTTATCCGGATGTTGCATCAGGACAAATCCGTCACCGACATATGCAAACGTTTCGATCTCTCGCGGGACACCTTCGATAAATTCCGCCGGAGCTACCCATCGGTACAGCAAGCTCTCCGGGAGAAAGAAATGCGACGGGTACGGCGTTTCCGCAGCAATTGCTTACAAACGCTTACCTAAGGCTGGTATTTCAAGAGCCCGAAGATACAACTTCGGGCTTAATTCTTGGTTAAATCGTTGGTTTACAACAGCAAACCTACAAAAATTCGAAACGATTTCCAAATAAATATTGCAAATATATATCACACAACAAGTTGCCAAAAGTATGTTTCATTGCTTTTTAGGTTTACACCTCCTTTTATTCATATACCACGAGATAACCAACGTTTAAACGGACAAGAAAGTTCTTTTGTCTGTTTCGATAGAAATTATATAACAACGAATGATTTGTTTTAAGAAAAGCATTTCAGGCCGCGAATGTCGTTCGAGAGCGATCCGGATGGTCTTTCTGCTCGGATTCCTGTCATACGGATTTACCGTTACGGCCCAGGAGACGCGCAGCGATGTGTCTGCGGGCAATAATGAAAGTTTTCGGCAAACGACGAATACGCTCACCGACGGACAGGATACGGTTGTTTTCCGTTTCGCACCCAAGCGCCGCATGTTCTGGGCGGATTACAAGGGGAATGCGGCCGCTCTCGATTCGCTTACCCGATCCATCCGACAACACAAGCTCTCGATCGAATCAGGCAATATGAAAGTGCGCGTACTGGGATTCTGTTCCTCGTACAATTCCCCACAGGAGAATCTTGCCACTGCGAAGAACCGGAGCAACCAGGTCAAATCTTATTTTATCGTTCGGGAAGGGCTGAAAGAGGAGCATTTCCGCACGACGAATTCCACGCGCCGGTGGCGCGGGATGACGGACGTGATCGCGGTGGCTTATTTGTTTCAAAACACGAAGGCAATCGCGCATTCCGACGTACAGTCGAATCGTTGCGTTGTGCCGGCCGATTCGTTGTCCGAAAACGAAGCTCCGGCATACCGGCGGACTCCGGAACCCGCTGTCGAACCTGACGCGCCTGTCGCGGAGAGGCCCGCGGAACCGGAATCCGAACCCGCGCAGCCGGTTGTCGAGGCTTTGGCAGGCGCGCTGGGCGATCCCGTTCGTCCCCGCCAGCGGTGGGCCGTCAAGACGAACATAGCTTATCTGGCCGCCACGGTAGCCAACCTCGGCGTGGAGCACAGCTTCGGCGATCACTATTCGGTCGATCTTCCGGTCATATACAGTCCTTACACCGTGGCGCGCGATTACCGGCTGCGTTTTCTGGCGATTCTGCCGGAGTTCCGCTACTGGCTCGGCACTCCGATGAAAGGACACTTTTTCGGGGCGCATCTCCATATCGGGGCGTTCAATATCTCCGTGGACAAGCATACGCGCTACCAGTCTCCCGACGGTTTCTACGGCGTGGGGCTGAGCTATGGCTATATGTTGCCATTTGCCCGCCATTGGGCGGCTGAGTTCACCGTCGGCGCGGGATACGTCCATACGAAGTACGATGCTTATTACAATATCCCGAACGGAGCCCGCTACGAGAAAGGCATCCCGTACAATTACTGGGGGCTTACGAAGGTCGGGATCAACCTGGTTTACAGATTCGGAAAATAAGGAGGAGAGGCGATGAAAAAAACAATACTATACACCGTGTGCCTGTTCGTCCTGACGGTGACGAGCTGCGATAAAACCGTGCTGGAGTTTCCCGAAGGCGAAGGCGCCGATCCGACGCTCGTACGGATGAATCTCTCGCTTGAGGTCGATCCCTCGATCGAACTTTATACGCCCTCGCGCTCCAAGACCGCAGGCACGGATGAAACCCACCATGTACGTTGGATCGTCGAAGTGTTCCGCGACGAAATAGACGGCGCTCCCGTCGAACGCCGCGTTTTGTGCTGCGACAAGGCCGCGGACGGCAAACATACCATACAAACCTCGATCCCCCTCCATGCCGCCAGATACCATGTCGTAGCATGGGCAGACTATGTGGACAAAAGTTCTACGGAGGATAAATACTATACGATAGGTTCGCTATCGTCGATCTGTATTCCCGAACCGGAGGAGTACATCGGCGACGAAGAGCATAAGGATGCCTATGTCGGGCGGCAGGCGTTCGATCTGACCGTTTACCGCGACCGCTGGAACGAGACCGCGGAGTGCGCGATAACGCTCGAACGCCCGATGGCACAAATCGAGTTCATCACCACCGACGTCGATAAGTTTCTCGACGATCTGGCAGCGAAAAAAGAACGGCAAGGCAGCAGAACTGTCGCGGACAACCTGCTCGGCAGCGCGCCCGACCTTTCGTCCATTCAGGTCACGGTGGACTATGCCTGCTACTTCCCGTCGAGTTTCAATGCCTATACGAACAAGCCCAACGACGCCTGCTTGGGCATGTCGTTCGGATGCTGTATGACGCCGCTTACGGAGAAGGAAGCGCACCTGGCCGGCGATCACATCTTCGTCAATGGGGCTGAGTCGGCCGTAACGATCAACCTGACCCTGCGCGACGGCGATGGCAACCTGCTGAACCGCATAGAGGGGATCAACGTCCCGATCGTGCGGGGCAAGCTGACCGTGGTTCGCGACGAGTTCCTTACAAGAAGTTACGCACCCGGTATCGGCATCGATCCCGGGTTCGACGGAGAGATCGATATTGTAATACCAGATTAACCCGACCCGACGATGAGAAAGATATTTTACTTGTTTTTGATTCCGATCCTTTTTGCCGGTTGTAACAAAGAGAGGGAGACGCTGCCGGAACCGGCGCCGGTCGGCGGCATGATCTCCGTCCGTTCGCAAAAAGAGCTTTCGAACGAATCGCAGAATTCCTCCGCCATACGCAGCGATGCCTTCTCCCGCGCCGCCGATGCGGCTGTGACCTACACTTTCGAGGCATGGACGCACGATGCGAATCCACGCTGCGTGTTGCATAAATCCGTGACGGGGACACTGACGGAAGCGGCATTCGAGATCGCGCTGATTCCCGGAAATTACGACTTCCTCTTCTGGGCCGATTACGGCAAGGGAGCCTATGCGACCGACAATCTGCGGCAGGTAACCGCAACGACCGCTTATACGCTTGCAGCCGCAAGTGAACGCGACGCCTTTGCTTGCGCCAAAACCGGAGTAACATGGAACGGTGGCAACGGTGTGTCAGCCACGCTTATGCGTCCGATGGCAAAACTGACGATGCAAAATACCTCGCCGTTTGCCACAGACGGCAAGATGGTTTCGATCACTTATCGGAACACCCCAACGCAGTATGACGTACTGACCGGTACGTCATCCGCTCCGGCGGCGGAGATAACGCTCCCGTTCCCGACGACAACGGCAGGATCGGCCGCGGTCGGCGAGGATTTCATTTTCGTTCCGGCAGAAGGGAAATCCGTCGGTCTGACGATCACAGTGGGCGATGTAGAGAAAGAACTCGACGCGCTGCCGCTGAAACCGAATTATATAACCAATGTAACAGCCGTATTCGAATGACGGAAGACCGAACGGAATATGAGAACAGAACATACTATAAACTATTGATTTACAAAAATTAACTAATTTTTACAAAAAGATAAACCCACTAACATTAATATATCATGAAAAAAATTTTACTTGTAGCCGGTATGCTGATGGCACTGACCGCATGTCAGAAAGACGAGGGGATCGTATCCGATACGGCAACTACGTCCTCGTTTACGGTAACGATTCCGCAAGGCGAAACACCAACCCGTGCCGTGACCGATGCTTTCGGTACCGGTACATCGGCTAACCGTTGTATCCTGGAGATCTACCACGGCGATCGGCTGTATGATCGTATCGAAAAAGGAGTGACCGCCAAGACGGTTACGTTCGATAACCTGCGTCTGGTGGCCCAGCAAACCTACGACTTCGTATTCTGGGCCGATTGCGCCGATGGCAGCGAAGGAAATTTTACGGATCGGCATTACAATACGCAAAGCCTGAAAGCGATTTCGAATCGCGGGAACTTCGAGGGCAACTCCGACAAGCGCGATGCGTTCTTTGCCAAAGAGACATTCGAAGTGACCGGCGCATTCTCGAAACCCGTAACCCTGACCCGTCCTTTCGGCTTGCTGGTCGTCAAAACCAATGACCTGAACGAAATCAAGGACGAGGCGCTGAAACCTACGGGGTACACGGTCGCTTTCAAAGGGCTTCCCACCACATTTAACGCCCTGACGGACGAAGTGAGCGGCCCGGCCGACGTGACTTATACGGCAGGAGAACTCGCCAAGGACGACGGTACGATCTCAATGGATTTTCTTTGGGCCACCAATGCCGAGGCTGCGCTCTCCGATTTTTCGATGACGTTCCTCAATAACGGTACGACAATCTGCACCAACGATGCCTTTACCAATATTCCGATCCGCCGCAATTACCGCACCAACGTATCGGGTAACCTTCTGACCAAGCAGGGCACGATCAATGTAACGATCGATCCGGAGTTCCAGGGCGATATTCCGCGGGACATCGATCAGGTGAAAGATATCGCGGCGGCCAACGAGGCATTCGCGGCGGGCAAGACCAACGTAATCGTGACCGACGTCCCGACAGACGACGCTACGCTCATTCTCCCTTCGACCGAGGCTCCCGTATCGGCCACGCTGCCTGCTCTGACAACGAAACTGAAAGTCCAGTATTCCGGCGCGGCAGGAGCGAAACAGCCTGTTACTTTCCACTTGACGACATCGAGCAGCGCAACCGTCGAGATCAAGGCTCCGAACTCCACCGTCACGCTCTCCGGTGCTCAATACGCTGATGTGACGGCTACTACGGCAGCCAACACGCTCATCGTCAGCGAAGAGACGACTATCGAACAACTGACCGTAAAGAGCGGGAACGTAGAGGTTTACGGATCGGTGAGAACGATCGTCTCGAAACCGGCCGGTACGATCTTTACACTCTACGCTTCGACGGTTGAGCAACTCCGAGATTTTGCTTCAGGCGTGAAGGCCGGGACCAATGTCTACAACAAGGTAATACTCGCCGCCGATATCGACTTCAAGGGAGCTGTATACACAATCGAAAAAGCGAGCGGTTTGGAGTTCGACGGTCAGGGTCACAAGTTATCGAACTACAAGGTGGAAAACACCCAGACGGCCGGATTGATCTGCGACGCCATTTCGGTGACTGTCCGCAACCTTACGGTCGAAGGAGCCACGGTACGAGCGCTCGATGACGGCAGCGGAAACGCTTATGCGGGTGCGCTTGTCGGCCGTTCCTACGGCACTATCGTCTTCGACAACTGCCAGACTGTCAATTCGACGGTCGAAGGCATCAACAAAGTGGGCGGCATGATCGGTTTCGTTGCCGAAAATCGCCTCGAAGCGACCGACTGCAAGGTCATCGGCTGTACGATCTCGAACATCGACATCGCCGAAGAGTCGGGCCAGACCGGCGGTTTCGCCGGATATCTGGGCAGCCTTTACAGCTCCACCTGCTCATTCACGAACTGCTCGGTCGAAGATACCGAAATCAACGTTTACATGAATCGGAACGACCGTACCATCAGCAAATTCATCGGTTGTTTCCAGGGGGATCAGGCAACGGATATCGTTTCGATTGACAACTGTTCGGTGAAGGACGTCACACTCAACGGCATGAACGAAATGGCCCGGTCGTTCGTTTCGACCTACGGCGATCTGCTTGGCGGACAGCGCAACGGCAACGGTACAGTAAAGATTACCAACAGCGATACGGATATCTACATCTCGACAAAAGAACAACTGTTCACTTTGGCTTCGATGGTAAATGCCGGTGAAGCCTTTGCTCAAAAGAAGGTAAAACTTGCTAACGATATCGATTTGAAAAACGAATCATGGACCCCGATCGGAAACGGCAGTCGTTCCGGCTCCATCCCTACAGGCAACCAGTTCAAGGGCACGTTCGACGGTAAAGGCCAGACGATTTCGAACCTGAATATCAATACGACGAAAGGTACGGACTTCGCCGTCGGCCTGTTCGGTGTCGTGAACGGAGGCACGATTGAGAATCTCAAACTCCAAGAGGTAGCCGTTGATGTGCCGACCAGCGAAATGGCTGCCGCCGCCGTCGGTATGCTGACGGGCGGAGGTGCGGTCAGCGGTGTCGAAATACTTTCGGGACATGTTACGGCCAAACGCGGTAACGGCGCTATCGTAGGTCGTATGATCAAGGGCGGCACGATCAGCGGATGCAAGAACTATGCTAAGATAACCGGTACGGGAGCGAATGTCGGCGGTATCGTAGGTGCGGCTTACTATACCGCCGAGAGCCAGACGATGACGATCGAAAATTGCGAGAACCACGGACAGGTAACTGGTACTGCCGGAGTTGTCGGCGGTATCGTCGGCTTGTCGGCCGCCGACGTATCGAATTGCGTGAACGAAGAGGCCGTCACGGGCGCGGGCAATGACGTGGCCGGTATCGTCGCCGAGCAGCAGAACGCCGGCAGCGTGAAGAACTGTACGAACAATGGCGACGTCCACAACAACAATACCGCTTCTTACGGTACGGCCGGTATCGTAGGTTGGATACGCTACAACGGTGCGGAACAGGATTATCCCGTCAAGAACGTGATCGAAGTAACGGGCAATACGAATCACGGTGCGGTCAGCGGCGGCAACGATGCGGGCGGTATCGTGGGTACGGTCTACAACCTCGGTAAGGTCAACGACAACAAGAATTTCGCACCCTCGCTCCAAGCAGCCACGTTCGCCGCAGGTATTGTCGGCAATGCACAGTTTACCGAAACGGCGGTCGGCATGACCGAACCGAATTCCGTCGAAGTGAAGAACAATGTTTCGACCACCCCCAAAGAATCAATCACCGGTAACTGTACAGACCTGTATGTGTATATCAACAATCAGGAATTCGTAACGGCCGGGAACAACCGGAACTCCGAATAAAGCGATTGTGGTACTCCGGCCGCATGACCGGACAACTTACAACCCGGAGGAGTCTAATCGCTCCTCCGGGAACAAAAAGGCAAACACAGAATTCTTATCACCACAAAAATTACAAACTGCCGGATTGCAAAACAATTCGCTAAAATTAATTGTATCATGAGGAAATTTTTCTTATTAGCGGCGGGCCTTGCACTGACCTTTACCGCATGTCAAAAGGACGAGGGCCTCGTATCCGACGGAACAACCGCCCAGACGATTACCGTCACCATCCCGCAAGGAGTAAAAACCCGTGCTACGGCAACGGACTTCGGCAACGGTTCGCAGATCGACCGTTGTCTGCTTCAGATCTACCGGAACGGCCAGCCCTACGGAGAGCAACAGACGGCGACGGTAATGAATAACGCCGCTACGTTCAACCTGCGTCTGGTGGCTCAGCAAACCTACGACTTCGTATTATGGGCCGACTGTTCGGCTGACGGCGGCCGTTACAATACGGACGACCTGACCCGAATCGCCCTGAAAGACGGCGTATCGTATACGGGAAACGACGATAAGTTCGATGCCTTTTTCTTCTGCAAAAAGGACTACACGGTTAGCGAGTCTTTCTCGGAGAAATTCACGCTCCGTCGTCCTTTCGGCCAGATGAACGTGAAAACCAATGACATGGGGGACATTCCCGCCAACGCACCCGACCTGAAACCCGCGAAAGTCAAGGTAAAGTTCACGTCTCTTCCGACCGCGTTCAATGCCTATACGGGGCAGGAGAGCGGCGAGACTGCTGTGGAATACGAGGCCAACGTGCTTAATGCAAACGGCGAGCTGACGGTCGACTACGTTTGGGCTCCTGTCGAGCAGGCTACGCTGGCCGACTTCTCGATGACATTCTACGGCGCCGACGGTAGCGAAATATCGACCAACAGCGACTTCAAGAACATTCCGATCCGCCGCAACTACCGCACCAACGTATCCGGTAACCTGCTGACCAAGCAGGGTGCGATCAACGTAGAAATCAATCCGGAATTCGAGCAGCCCGACATCAACGACTATCCCGAACTGCGTGCCGCGTTTGCCAACGGCGGTAGCGTCACCCTATCGGAGGATGTGACGATTAAGGCTCCGCTGGTCGTGGAAAGCGGCAAGACGGTCGAGATCGACCTGAACGGCCACGACATCATCAATACGACATCACTTCCTGATGGAGAATATGGAAACACCACCGTATTCGAAGTGAAAGGTGACGCGACCCTGAATATCAAAGGCGACGGCAATGTTCAGGCTATCGGGACTAATCCCAACGAAGACGGCTACCGCATGGCGGTATATGCCCTTGGTAATTCGACCGTGAACATCTACGGAGGCAATTTCTTTAACGACCAGGATTATAAAGATCATCAGGCCCAACTCGATCTCATCTACGCAGATCAAAACGCCATTATCAACATTTATGGAGGTACGTTCGAATCGAAGAGTGCCAATGACAGAGGCTATTGGGTATTGAATTTGAAAGATGGTTCGAATGCTGCCATCAATGTGTACGGAGGCACGTTCGTCAATTTCGATCCTTCGAGTTCGATGACGGAAAATCCGGTTAAGAACTTCGTCGTTGCGACTTCCTCCACCGTAAAGATTAGTGAAGCCCCCGCACCTAACGGTACCTACGAAGTCGTTCCCGAGGGAGGAGTGGTGAGCGTCCCTATTGAAGTAAATGATGCGGAGAGTCTAACCGAAGCGTTGTCTAATCCGGTAGTGGCCAATATCGAGGTTGCGTCCAGCATCGACCTCTCGGAAAAGAGCGCCGAAGAACTTACGTTCTCAGAACACAAAACCATCGACATCAAAGAGGGTGCGACCGTCCTGCTCGGTAAAACGAACTTCCTGACGGCTGAAAAGGGCCTAACTCTGACCGGGGAGGGTACGATAAACAATACTTCGGAGGACAACAGCGACCTGGGTAACGGCTACCAGAAATCGCTGATCCATGTCATGGGCGGAGAGTGCGTTATCGACGGCGTTACCCTGATTAACGACCCCGAATACCATTGGCATGGAAACTCATCAACGGGGCATCCTTACAATAGTGCGGCAATCGCTTATTGGAATGATGCGAATGTAACCATAAAGAACGCCAGGATCATTTCGGGCGAGTTCACCGTCTGCGGTATGGGACGCGACGTCGCCAGCGGAGAGATCACCCTTGTTGACAGTTATTTCGAATCTACTTCCTCAAATAAGGATAACGGTACGCACTGGGCTTACGCAATGCGTCTGTTCGGCTCGAAAGTAAGAATCGACGGTTGCGAGGTCAAAGGCATTCAGGGCGGCATCTCCATTGAAAGTTGTCAGGATGCGGTCATCAGCAGTGGCAAGTATTACACGGTAAATACGCCGGGGCAGATAGATGCCTTTTATGCGTTATATATAACCAACGGCGCGAAAGTCACGATTACGGGCGGAGAGTTTTCCGCAGCCAATGACCGGTCCGGGGGGGTTGCAGATCGAGGGAACGAGCGCTGTCGTGTCGGGCGACAATGACGTTGATCTGCCGACCGGAAGCGTAATTCTCAAAGGCGGTAAATTCAGCGGCAAAGCTTATAACCATACAACCTCGGTCGTTTACGAACCGGCCACGGGTTACAAGTGGCAGACGATCGAAGGCGGTGGCGATTTGAAATGGGAAGTTGTCGCCGAATAAGGCAGGGGGTCAAGTTGGAGTGACCCAAACCCGATAAAACACCGATTACCCGATAGGGGTTAAACTATGTACACAAACAAAACAAAAGCGACTGTTATGTCGCTTTTGTTTTTTACGCCCTTAAATTTTGCGAAAACGAGTTGTCAAAACGATATTCAACTTTCGTTTCAATTGATTGCACCTTCGTGCATCACGCCCCGTTAGACGGCTACCGCACATAGCGCTCCTTTATCGAAAAAGAGTAATCCTGTCCGGGAGACGCTGCCGTCAGCCGACCGATGAAGCGATCCGGCGCAGCATACGGCGGATGATGATCCGATGAAACGGCCGGATCAGTGCGAAATAGATCCGGCCGAGCCGGTTATGGTATTGCACCGCCGTGGAAATACTGATTCGCCGCACCCCGTCGGGACGGGGGAGCACGCTGAGCGAGACCGTAAAGATCAAATGTTTATCGTCATTGGACAGTACCGCTTCCCGCTCCGATTCTTCGACGATCGCTTTCCGGAAAACACGGGATTCTCCCGTCTTCAAACCGAAAGGCGCAACGAGCGCATTACGGATTTTCATCAGCCCGTTCACCCAGCGCGGAGTATCGGAGAAAACGGATTCCAACAGTTTCCCGGGACGCAATTCCGCATCGGAGTTTACGTCGAGACTGTAAGAGTCCGAATAATCGGCCCGGATCGGTTCGGCGGAATCCGCATCGGAATACATGCTGAAAAAATTTAAAAACGCGGTTTGAGAATTTCGGAATACAGCACGGCCATTTTCGGATCGAAACCGCCCGGAAACGCCCTTTCGGAAGAAGCCGGTTCCGGCTCCGTAGCAAGCTGCGGAGTAGGGGAATTCCCCTGATCCGCGGTAGACATCGGCTCCGGCGCGTTATCTCCGACCATGTCGTCGTACGAAAAGACCGTACGGTTCTCGAACGCTTCGATCGCCTCGTCGTCGTAAGACAGCATCTCCGTCGGCAGCGCGTCCGCATCCGGAACAGTCCGCTGCACCGGACGCGAATCGGCCGCAGATTCCGTATCGGCTCCGCCCCCTTTTTTAAGTTCGCGCATCAGGTCGTCCCACGGAGAATCGGACGGAGCGGTATCCGCCTGCTCCTCGCTTTCGGAAACCGGTTGTTTTTTCTTTTTCGCAGCGGAAATTATTGCGAAGACAGTAATCAGAAGTACCGGAAGCAACTCTTTCAGATCCATAGCTATTCGATTTTATTTTCCACCCGGTTTACCTGCTCGACCCCCTTGATCCGGATCACCTTGTCGATAATCATCTTCAGATCCTTGATATTTTTCACATAGAGGCTGATCCGCCCTTCGAAGATACCGTCGTGGCTCTGGATATGCAACTCCCGGATGTTCGTGTTCAGCTCGCCGGTAATCACCTGCGACAGTTCCATCAGGATCCCGATCCGATCGATTCCGCGCAACTCGAGGATCGACAGGTAGGACATCGCCTTGTGGCTCGACCAGGTGACCGGCGTCAGACGATTGCCGTGCTGGGCAGCCAGTTTAATCAGTTCGTTGCAGTTTTTCTTGTGAACGTCGATCTTGTGCGTATCGGGATTGCTGTAACCGACAACTTCGTCGCCCGGAATCGGATTGCAACACGGGGCGATCTCGAACTCCGGATCGTCCGCATCCTCCGGCGATGCGCCGTCAATTACCTTTTTCCCTTTTTTCTTATCGTCGCCTCCGAGGAACTTGAATGGATTCGGTATCTGCAACGTCCAGAATTTCAAAATCTTATTGGCAGGATTGTCGCGCAGGATCTTTTCGATCCCGTCCAGTTTCAGGATGCCGGCCCCCAACTTGCTGTAAAACTCGTCCTTCGTAGCGCAGTCGTAAGCAGGCAGCACTTTCCGGAACACGCGGGCGCTCGGCACGATGCCGAACTCCTTGAGCTTTCCTTCGAACAGCACGATCCCGTTAGCGATGTTATTGAGATTCTCCTTTTTCAGGAAAACCATGATCGACTGCTTGGCCTTGGTCGTAATCACATGATCGAGCCATTCGGCCTTCGGCTTCACATTTTTCGACGTGATGATCTCGATCTGGTCGCCGCTGCTGATCGGTGCGAAAATCGATTCGATCTTCCGGTTGATCTTGGCGCCCATCGCGCTGTTGCCGATCTTCGTATGAATCTCATAAGCGAAATCGAGCGCCGTAGCGCCCTGAGGCAATGTCCGCGAATCGCCTTTCGGCGTAAACACGACGATCTCGTAGGTATAAAGGCTCAGTTTGAAATTGTCGAGGAATTCGACGGCATTGTCCGTCGGGCTGTTCAGCGCTTCGCGCACCTGCTTCATCCAACGGTCGAATTCGCCTTCCTCCTTCGACAACTCGCCCGATTTGTACTTCCAATGCGCGGCGAATCCCCGCTCGGCAATCTCTTCCATCCGCTGCGAACGAATCTGCACCTCGACCCACACGCCGTCGGGACCCATCACCGTGGAGTGCAGGGCCTCGTAACCGTTCGCTTTCGGAATGTTCACCCAGTCGCGGATCCGATCCGGTTTCGGCTTGTAAATATCGGTTACCAACGAGTAGATGTGCCAGCACTGCGACTTTTCGGGAATCAGCGGCGAAGGCCGGAACACGATGCGAATCGCGAAGAGATCATAGATCTCTTCGAAAGCGATATGCTTGCGCTGCATTTTGGCCCAGATCGAATAGATCGACTTGACGCGCCCCGATATTTCGAAGTCGATATCGTTGCCCTTGAGCTTCTCGATAATCGGCTGACTGAATTTTTCGATAAATTTCGACCGGTCGGCTTCGGTTTCCTGGATCTTGGCTTCGATCTGCCGGTAATCTTCCGGGAAACGGTATTTCAACGACAGATCCTCCAGTTCGCTTTTGATCGCGAACAACCCCAGGCGGTAAGCCAACGGAGCGAACAGATAGATCGTTTCGCTGGTGATTTTCATCTGCTTATGCGGAGGCATCGATTCCAGCGTACGCATGTTGTGCAGCCGGTCGGCGATCTTGATCAGGATCACCCGGACGTCGTCGGAAAGCGTCAGCAGCATTTTGCGGAAATTTTCCGCCTGCTCCGAAGCGCTGGTTTTGAAAACGCCCGACATTTTGGTCAGTCCGTCCACCATCAGCGCGATTTTGGGTCCGAAACGGCTTTCGATATCCTCCACCGTATAGTCGGTATCCTCGACGACATCGTGCAACAAGGCCGCGATCACCGACTTGACGCCGAGGCCGATTTCATCCACGACGATCCGGGCCACCGCCAGCGGGTGCACGATGTAAGGCTCCCCGGAACGGCGGCGCACTCCCTCGTGAGCCTCCTTCGCCAAGAAAAAGGCCCGTTTGATCAGATCCCTGTCATATTCATTTTTACAGATTTTGGCACAACTCCGCATCAGTTTGTCAAACTGCTCGCCAATCATGCGTTCATCTTCCTGCGAATAACCCATCAATCTCCCGTTTTACATACGCCGACATCAATCCCTTGCCCGCCGAGGACAAGACAAAACATGTTTTCGGGTACGCCCCGGACGGAATCAGGCTGTGTCTCCCGCCGGCCGTACCGCACCCGCGCCCGCTAACCGGCGGCGGCAAGCGCCTCGCGCACTTTGGCCTCCACCTCGGCCGCAAACTCAGGATCGGCCTTGAACGCCTCCTTGACGGCATCGCGCCCTTGTCCGATCTTCCTGTCGCCGTAAGAAACCCACGAGCCGCTCTTCTTGATAATTCCCTGATCCACTCCCAGGTCGATGATCTCGCCGATCTTCGAAATTCCTTCGCCGTACATGATATCGAATTCCGCTTTGCGGAACGGGGGAGCCAGTTTGTTTTTCACGATCTTGACACGCGCCCGCGCGCCCATCTGTTCTTCTCCGTCTTTGATCACCGAAGCCTTGCGGATATCGACCCGGACGCTGGCGTAAAATTTCAGCGCATTACCGCCCGTCGTAGTCTCCGGATTCCCGTAAACCACGCCGATCTTATCGCGAAGTTGGTTGATGAAAATACAAACGGTTCCCGTCTTGCTGATATTGGCCGTCAGTTTACGCAAAGCCTGCGACATCAGTCGCGCCTGCAACCCCATTTTCGATTCGCCCATCTCGCCTTCGATTTCGGCCTTCGGCGTCAGCGCGGCGACCGAGTCGATCACCACGATATCGATGGCGCTCGAACGGATCAGGTGGTCGGCGATCTCCAGCGCCTGCTCCCCGTTGTCGGGCTGCGAAATCAGCAGGTCGTCGATATCCACGCCGAGCTTCTGCGCATACGTGCTGTCGAAAGCATGTTCCGCGTCGATAAATGCGGCGATTCCGCCCGCTTTCTGGGCCTCGGCGATCGCGTGGATAGCCAGCGTGGTTTTACCCGACGATTCGGGGCCGAAAATCTCGATAATACGTCCTTTCGGATACCCGCCGATCCCGAGCGCATGGTCGATCGTTACCGACCCGGACGGGATGACCGGGACTTTGTCGACCGCCCGGTCGCTCATTTTCATGATGGCGCCTTTCCCGAAATCCTTCTCGATCTTATCCATCACGGCGCTCAATACCTTGAGCTTCTCAGGATTCACCTGAGGCTTCTCCTTTTCTGCCATATTTTTTCGTTTAGTAGTCTTGTTTCAAATTTTTCCGGTTTTACTGGTAAGCTTCGACGATCTGTTCGAAGTGATCCTTCGTCCGCACTTTATCGAAAATCTTCTCGATCACGCCCTGTTCGTCGATCACGAACGTCGTCCGCAGAATCCCCATGAACGTCCTTCCCATAAACTTCTTCTCGCCCCACACGCCGTAGGCTTCCGCGATTTTTTTGTCCGTATCGGCCAACAGCGTAAAATTCAACCCCTGCTTTGCGATAAAGCCCTGGTGCGACTTTTCGCTGTCGGGACTCACGCCGACCACTTCGAAGCCCATTCGCCGCAGCGTATCCCGTCCGTCGCGCAGGCTGCACGCTTCGGCCGTACAACCCGGCGTATTGTCCTTCGGATAAAAATAAAGGATCAACTTGCGGCCGCGGTAATCGGCCAGCGTTTTCATATTGCCGTCCTGATCGACCGCTTCGAAAGCCGGAGCGGGATCTCCCGTTTTCAGTTTTGCCATTTTCTTTCGCATTTAAAAATTCCGGTGCCTATTGTTCGTAAAGATACACATTTCCGGGAAAGTCAAAAAGTTTTTCCGGTCAAATATAACGCCAGAAAAACTTTTCACCGCGTCGCCCGCTACGGAGCGCACCTTTTTCCGAAAAGCGCTACGACCGCGCAAGCACCTTCTTCTCGATCTCCTCCACCTGGTGGCAGAACACCTTGTCCGTCTCCATCAGATTCGAAATCGCCTTGCAGGCGTGCAACACCGTCGCATGGTTCTTGCCGCCGATCGCCGCGCCGATGGTCGTCAGCGGAGCCTTCGTGTGCTGCTTGCTCAGGTACATCGCTATCTGGCGCGCTTGCGCGATCTCGCGCGTCCGTTTCGGAGAATTAAACACCTCCGCACTGAGTCCCATGTATTCGCAAACGACCTTGCGGATATGCTCGATCGTGATTTCCCGCTGATTGAACTGCACGTATACTTTCAGAATTTCGCGGGCCAGCGTGATCGAAATCTTCTTGCCCAGGAACGAGGCATTGGCCACGAGCGACGAAAGCGCCCCTTCGATCTCCCGGACATTGGCGTTGATATTCTCGGCCAAGAACTTGACCACCTCCTGCGGCACCTCCGCATTCAACTTCACGGCCTTGTTACGAATGATCTTCACCTTGGTTTCGTAATCGGGCTGCAACAGTTGCGTGGAAAGCCCCCATTTGAAGCGGGTGATCAGCCGCTGTTCGATATCTTTCAGCTCGACGGGCGGTTTATCGGAAGTCAGGATCAACTGCTTGTTCGACAGGTGCAAGTGGTTGAAAATATTGAAAAAAGCGTTCTGCGTCTTATCCTTCCCGGCCAGTTCCTGAATATCGTCGATAATCAGGACGTCGAGCATCTGATAGAAATGAATGAAGTCGTTCAGTTCCCCCTTCAGCGCGGCGTTCTGGAACTGCGCCTGGAATTTGTTCATCGACACGTACAACACCTGCATCTGCGGCTTGCGCTGCTTGATTTCCATGCCGATCGCCTGCGCGATATGCGTTTTTCCCAACCCCGAATCTCCGTAAATATATAAGGGATTGAAAGGCGTATTGCCCGGATTCACGGCCAGCGACAGCCCGGCCGAACGGCAAAGTCGGTTGCATTCGCCCTCCACGAACGTATCGAACGTATAGTTCGGATTCAACTGCGGGTCGATTACGATCCGGCGAATCCCCGGAATAACGAAAGGATTCTTTATATTTGTCGTATCGGACTGCGTGACGAACGTATTGATGGCCGTCATGTCGGCATCCGTCACTACGGTAGGAGCGCTCTGTTCGGTACGCGGCACGGCATAACGCAGCTTGGTCTTCAAGCCAAACATCTGGTGAATGATCGGACGCAAAAGCGGAATAAAGTGTTTTTCGATATGGTACACATAACTTTCATTAGGCACCTTCAGTTTCAAGGTCACCCCGTCAAAATCAAGCGGCACGATCGGCTTGAACCATTTGGCGAACTCCTCGTCGGAGGTATGCTCGCGGATACGGGTCAAACAACTTTGCCACACATCACCGTATGTCTGGTTATTAACTATCATCATCCTGTCTGTTTCGGAAGACAAAATTGTAAATAAATTCATTAAAAAAAATTTTCTTCTCTATTGTTTGTTGTGCAAATATTTATATAGAAAAATAAGGGTTCCCGCAGAGTCAAAACTTAACCGTTTGATATAGAATATTCAAAAAAATATCCGTATCTTTGTTTATAACTTTTTTCAACCGAAACAAGCATTCGTATAAATAAAACAAATAAGATTATGAGTGGAAATTTGGATTTAATCGTTAAGGAGAGAGCCGAAAAATGGCTCTCCGGAAACTACGACGAAGACACGAAAAAGCAAGTCAAATATCTTATGGATAACAACTTGGGCGAGCTGACCGAGAGCTTCTACAAAGACCTCGAATTCGGCACGGGCGGCCTGCGCGGCATCATGGGGGTAGGCACCAACCGGATGAACGTCTACACGGTCGGCATGGCTACGCAAGGCCTTGCGAACTACCTGAAAAAAGCCTTTCCGGGTAAGCAGATCAAGGTCGCTATCGGGCACGACAGCCGCAACAACAGCCGGCTGTTTTCGGAACGCGTCGCCGACATCTTCGCAGCGAACGGATTCAAGGTTTACCTGTTCGACTCGCTCCGTCCGACGCCCGAGCTGAGCTTCGCCATCCGCAAGCTGGAATGCGACAGCGGCGTGGTCATCACCGCCTCGCACAACCCGAAAGAGTATAACGGCTACAAAGCGTACTGGAACGACGGCGCTCAGGTAGTGGCTCCGCACGACAAAAACATCATCGCGGAGGTGCAAAAGATCACGTCTCCGGATCAGGTGCTCACCAACGGACACAAAGACAACATCGTCATTCTCGACGAAACCTTCGACGCGATCTACCTCGACGCCGTTCATTCGCTGTCGCTGTCGCCCGAAGCCATCGCCGCCCATCACGACCTGAAAATCGTCTACACGCCGATACACGGAACCGGAGTCATCCTCGTCCCCGAATCGCTCCGCAAATTCGGCTTTACGAACGTCGTCACGGTAAAAGAACAGAATATCCCGGACGGCAACTTTCCGACCGTAGCGTCCCCGAACCCGGAAGAACGCGCGACCATGAAAATGGCGATCGACCTGGCCGCCCGGCAACAGGCGGAGATCGTCCTGGCCACCGACCCCGACGCCGACCGCATCGGGATGGCCCTGCGCGACCGCGACGGATCGTACATCTTGCTGAACGGCAACCAGACATGCGCCCTGCTCGTATATTATATCGTAAGAAGGTGGAGCGAACTGGGAAAACTTCACGGCCGGGAGTACATCGTCAAAACGATCGTTACGACGGAACTGGTCGCCCGAATCGCCGAATCGTTCGGCGTGAAACATTTCGAATGCCTGACCGGCTTCAAGTATATCGCCACGGTCATCCGCAACCTCGAAGGGAAAATGCAGTACGTCTGCGGCGGAGAAGAGAGCTTCGGATTTCTCGCCGAAGATTTCGTCCGCGACAAGGACGCCGTCAGCGCCTGTTCGCTGGCCGCAGAGGCCGCAGCCTGGGCCAAGAGCCAAGGAATGACGCTGTATGACCTACTGAAGGAAATCTACGTAAAATACGGCTTCTTCGACGAAGCGCTCGTCTCGATCGTCCGCCAGGGCAAAGAGGGACAGGAGGAAATCGCCCGAATGATGACCCAGTACCGGAACAATCCGCCGCAAAGCCTCGGAGGATCGCCCGTAATCACCGTGAAGGATTATCTGACCGGAGAATCGCTCGACGTAAAGAGCGGCCGCAAAACGCCCATCGATATGGAAAAATCGAACGTATTGCAGTTCATCACAGCGGATTCGACCATCGTATCGATCCGTCCGTCGGGCACCGAGCCGAAAATCAAATTCTATTTCGGCGTCCGGGGAGAATTGTGCTGCGAAGATAAATTCGAAGAAACGCGCCAAACGATGGAACGTAAGATCGAATCGATCAAACAGGAGATGAAACTGATTTAAACCGAACCAAAAACCGTAAAAAATGGCTTCCGTATTCACACGTATCGTAAAAGGGGAGATCCCGTGCTACAAGGTAGCCGAGGACGACAGATATTTTGCATTTCTGGATATCAATCCGCTTGCAAAGGGTCACACGCTGGTCATCCCGAAAGAGGAGACCGACAATATTTTCGACTTGGACGACCGGACGCTGGCGGACATGATGGTTTTCGCCAAACGGATCGCGCGTAAAATACAGGCTAATATAGCTTGTAAAAAAGTCGCCGTCGTCGTTCTCGGGCTCGAAGTTCCGCATGCCCATATCCACCTGATACCGATTAACAGCGAAAAAGACGTCGATTTTCATCGGGAAAAACTCCAACTCACCCCGGAGGAATTCCAACGAATAGCAAAGACAATCAGCTTATAATAAAACACTTAAATTCAAAAAACGGAGCCTGAAGAGGTTCCGTTTTTTATTTAACATAATTAAACAGGAAATCTCTCCATATAAGAATCCAATCGAAGTCCCGGCAGGGTAGGGATTATTCTTGTAAAAAAATAGGATAAAACCGCCCTGGTATTTCCACTTTTGTAAAATTAACACTTGTAAATACCGGGCGTTTAATCACAAATGTAACCAAACCCCCGATGCAACTCGATTTTGTCAACTATAAATACATCTGTAAAATATGAAATAAAGATCAAATATCAAACACGATAAATTCATGTAAAAATATTTATATTATATATACAAATACATAAAAATCAGTACTGTAAATCTTATTACATAAACTTAATAATGATATAATCAATCGAAACATGATTTAACCGTCATACAAAAGGCTTATTACAACGACAATTAAAGATTATAGTCATTGAAAATCAGTATTATATATTATATAAAATAAATAATCAATTTATATTAAATAAAAGACCTTCCTTTTCGAGGTCTTCTTCCGTTTCCAATATTTCACACATGTAACTTATCCTTTTTTACATATGTATTTACATTCGTGAAATACGGTTTGTTTATTTTTGTAAAACTGTTTAACTTTGTAAAAAATCCGAATATGCGGGAAAGATTGCTGAAATTTATGGAAATGGAGAAGCTATCGGCTTCCCGTCTGGCTGAAATTCTGGGAGTGCAACCGGCGACCATATCGCACATCATCAGCGGACGCAATAAACCCAGTTTCGAGTTTATCGAAAAAATGCTGTTACGTTTCCCGAAAGTAAATCCGGAATGGTTTCTACTGGGGAAAGGTTCCGCATACCGTCCGGATGTTTCGTCTTCGCCGAATCCGAATCCGTCGCAGGAATTCCGGCTGTCCGCGAATCTTTTTGAAACGGCGAATATCCCGGCAACGGAATCTTCGGTCGGCCAACCGGAACGAAAGATTCCGGGAACTCCCGGTGCGACTTCCCCGGAAGTACCAACCAACCATCCATCCATAGATACAAAAAAACAGATATCGAAAACCGAGTTCTCGGAGCCGGACATCGAGCGCATCGTAATCTTCCTGAAGAACGGCACCTGCATCTCTTACAAGCCCCGGTAAAAAACAGAAAATCATTTAACATAATGTAACCCCTGATAAACCTTTCTACGATTCCCTTATAGACCGGATTGCGTTCGGAGAAAACGATTCTTGCTCGGTATTTCATTGATTACATCCCGATATTCCGGACATCTTTATTTTATGCTAAAAAAGATCTCCCATTAATAATAACAAGAGTCGGCGGCCGATCTCACGATTCGCCGACCGATCGCGGTTCGCCTGAAAATACGGACAGTTATCTCTGAATCGATTTGCATAATTCATACATGATTCGATCGTTTGCGGCGCTCTTACGATTCGGAAATATTTTTGATTATAATATATATTATGTTAAATAATGCTTAAGGATTACGTCATCGAAGAATAAAAAAGACACTTATAAGGAACCTAAATAGATCCCCTGCTTTTTATATTTATAATCCAAACATATAATATACAATAATTTATCAATAAAAGGAGGTGGAAACTTTGTAAAAAATCAACTATCGCATCGGGAAGTTACGCGCTTCCCTTCCTGGAAACGGGAAAAAAACTACCCTAAAATTTATTTACGAACCAAAACTTAATTTATGAAGAACCGACTATGGCGGCTGGCTGGTACTACGGCCGTCGTCTTATTTTTCCATTGTTGCACGAACGATCCGTGCGATTATGGAGGGGATGTCGGAGAAAAGGCATCCGAACATTTTCCGGCGCAGGAAGCCCGCGCCTATTTCGAACAAACGGCCGAAGACCTGCGCATGGTGCATATAGGCTGCCGACACGAACACGGAGACTGCGGACACGGTCACGGACAGTCGACCAAAGGGATACTCAACGAGGTGGAACAGGCCGCCCTAATGACGCCTCTATGGAATGACCTGCGGCAAACCTACGAAAACGGCAAAGTCGTTACCCTCGAAGTTCCGCTGCGCGTCGGAGGCACTCCGCTGAAAGCCTGGTCGCCGCGAAAAGCCGACGGACATGCCGGAAGCGTCGACGGCTCGACCGTAACGATGAAATTGATTCTGCAAAAAAACATCGAAACCGGAAATAAACGCTATTTTATCGCTACCTTTATTCCGGATTCGTCCTGCTACAACAAACGGAAAGACATGAAAACCCCCTATCGGTTTATGAGAGACCGCGATTATTCGGGTTATGTAATCATTTCGGACGTGGAAGGCCGGTATATTGTATCATTTCTCCATCGTAACGGGACACGGCAAGCTGTGAACATTCGACAATGTACCGCAAACGATTACACCACCGATACGGCGCGAATCATTGACAGATTGTATATATCCTCACCTATTCCGTCCATAATGACTCGCAGTAGCGATGCAGAAGAAGACGAAACCCAAGGAAATTACTGCGCCTTATGTGGACAATTCTACTATGGAATATATTGCCCCAATAATTGCGGTTTCGAGGTCGAGCAACCCACCACCTGGTGTTCGGTTTGCAACTTTCCAACAGAGCGTTGCATATGTTGTAGATACTGCGGGAAACATCCATGCGTTTGTAACGCGAGCAATATCGAAGAGAGACCTTTGGCTGGAGAATACGGCAAAGACTTTGTTTGCCCAAACCCGAACTGCACTTACGGAGAATTTTGCATCGGCATATGCGGATACGGCTCCGGAGGAGGCACGACAGGGAGTCCCGGGGGCGGCGGCGGAACTACGCTTCCTGACAATGTCGTATTTACCAATGTATTAAATAGCGTAGCCAAAGCTATCGATACTTACTCGGATACGATCATCAGTTATTTGGAAAAACAAATACTGGACATCGCAATTCCTGATAATTTGAAACTGGCCGGAATGATCGGCCCCCAAACAGACTTAAACGGCAAGATAGTTCAATACAGATGCCGCATCCACAAAGCTACCTTCAAAGCAGCTTCTTCCGATGGCAAATTATTGCTGGTTTTCCATGAAATCATGCATATGATATATTGGAAAGAACGGGGGTACGACCCATCTAAAAAAGATCAATACAATGATCTGCATCACCAACAGATGGTGGGGGACCCTCGAACAATCAGATGGCTAAAAGCTCTGTTACCCAAATATACGGACACCCAAATCAAGGATGCTATAAGATACGTGGGAACTGAAGCAAGTCCTGTTTTTGAATCATTACCTCGATCACAAAGAGCTTACATTGAAGGTTTATTTCGTAGAAAAGGAATAATTTTCGAAGGGAAGGCAAAATAAAATCTAAAAACACAATACTATGGCAAAGTTATTTTCTTTACTATTCTGTATACTGATTTCTCAACTCACTACAGCCCAAACAAGATCCGACATATATCTCATCTGCAACTCTTCTAAAAACGAGATTTCGGAAGGAATGTGGAGAGGTGATATTAAATATGATAACGATCCCGTATATAATCATCCGCCTATTACCTTTTTATTTGAATCTAAAAACGTAGGATATACGATATGGTTTACTCATTATAGTTTCAACCTCGACAAATTAAAGAAAGAAAGACCCATTCAAAAAGACGATTACCAAATGCAAATCTTAATTAAGCCTAAATCATTCTATAACAACACTATATTAAAAGCGAATCCGATCTATATAGATCGAATAAAAGAGACCTTCAAAACAGCAAAAGAGGCTTGGGCATGGGCAGACGGACTAAGAGAAAAGACAATCTATCTGTTCGACGGAAGCGATCCGATGAACTGGGGGGAAGAAGGAGATGGGACAACCATCCGATTAATCGAAGTCAGAATGGTAGCAACCAATGAGCCCAGAGAGGAATTGGTATTTCCGGACTAAAAAATCACGTTTTTCTTCTTCAGAGCCGGTTTCAACCGGCTCTGTTTTTTAATTATTATCAGTATATTGCATTTACGGAACAATCAATATGAAAAAATTACTTTTTATACTACTTGTCAATGCACTTGCATGGCAAACGGGATCGGCTCAATCAGGTTCGGATACATATCTGACTTGCAGTTCATTATCAAGAGATCATATAACCGAAGGCATCGGAAGGTTCGAAGATCCCAGTGATGATAACAACCCTCTCTATAATTACCGAGCCGTCATGTTCCTAATGAATTCCGATAGTAAAGACATCAGTATCTGGTTTCTACACTCTAATTTAAACTTATCCGAACTCCGTAAAATCAGAGAAACTAAATGGCATGACCAGTTAAAAATCATCTATAAACCGAGGACGTTTCTCAGTACCATCGAACGGGCGAAACCGATCCACCTGGAAGAAAAACTGAAATCGTTCAGAAACAACAAAGAAGCATGGATGTGGGCAAATAACCTGAAAGGAAAAGTGCTCTACATGCTCGATTGGAACGACCCGATCAACTGCGTAGAAGAAGGCGACGGGTCGACGATCAAGCTGATACAGGTTATGCTGCTGAATACCAACGAACCCAAACAGGGAACCGTTATCCAACCCGAATAATTGAAAAACAAAATAGAAACAGCCGAAATGCATCGTCATTCCGGCTGTTTTTATTATTTTTATAGTAAACTTCCCTCTATGAAAAAATTACTTCTTATACTGTTTGTCAACGTAATTGCATGGCAAACGGGACCGGCTCAGACAAAATCCGACCTATACTTAATATGCAACTCATTGCCGATCGATTCGGTCACGGAAGGCGTCGGTAGATACGAAGATATCAGGAACGACAACGACTCCATATATGACCATCGGCCGATCTCGTTTTTGATGGTATCCCGAAGCAAAGATATCAGAATCTGGTTCGACCATTACTGCTTCAATACGAACGAACGCCGTAAAATAGTTGCAATCGACCGGACGGACCAACTGAAAATTATCTATAAACCGCGGTCGTTCCTAAAGACGATCGAGCAGGCAAAACCGATCCGGCTGGAAGATCGACTGGAAGCTTTCGAAATAAACGAAGAAGCCTGGCTATGGGCGAAAACGCTGGCCGGAAACATACTGTACCTACTCGACCGGAACGACCCGGTCAATTCGGCCGAAAATGGCTACGGCCCGACAATCAAGCTGATACAGGTAAATCTGGGCAGTACGAATAAGCGGGAACAGGAACTCTTTTTTCACGAAATCCACAACCGGTTTCTGCCCTGAAACGGAACGCCCGGAAACAAAAACCTTTCGGCAGTTCTGTTCCTTATCAGAAAACGACAGATTTTCGGCGCAGGAATTGTGCGATTCCGACCCGTTTTCATTGGGCGCATACCGATAAATTCCCTATTTTTGCACGACATATGCAGAGGTTATGACAATAAACTCTCTTTCACTAAACCGCATCGAATGAAACAATTAAAACATTACATATCAATCATTTGCGCAACAGCCTGCATGTATTCCTGTACTGCCCCCGACAACGCTCCGCAAAAAGGGATCACAGTCAGCATCGAACCGCTGCGCTACGTTACCGAACAGATCGCCGGAAACGATTTCGACATCCGGGTGCTGGTTCCTCCCGGATCGAGTCCCGAAACCTACGAGCCGACGCCCGAGCAGATGAAGCAGGTAGCCAATTCATTGGCATACATCGATATCGGCCTGATCGATTTCGAACGCAACCTGGAAAACGCCATCCGCGAGAATATGCCGAGCGTCCGGGTTATCAATACCTCCGAAAACGTCCCGTTGCTGGCAGGAACCTGCGGGCACGAAGCGCACGATCACGGACACGGAACCGATCCCCATATCTGGCTCTCTCCGAAATGCCTGAAGATCATGGCAGAGAACGTCTACGGTCAACTGTCGGAACTATATCCCGACTCGGTCGAATACAAAGCCGGTTACGAACGTTTCGACCGGCAATTGGATTCACTGGACCGCGCATTGCAAGAGACTTTCGCCGGACGGCAAACCGCCTTTATGATCTTCCATCCGGCGCTGACCTACCTGGCGCACGATTACGGACTGACGCAAATTCCACTCGAAAACGAAGGGAAAGAGCCTTCGGCGGCACACCTCCGCAACCTGATCGAAACCGGCCGCAATTCCGGAATCGGGAAGGTATTCTTCCAACGGCAGTTCAGCAAAAATACGGTCGATGCGATCGCCGCCGAACTGGGATTCGAAGCGGTAGCGATCGACCCGCTGGACGGAAACGTCACCGACAATATACTGCATATCGCTCAATTAATAGCGAACCCATGAAACTGGTATCCCTGCATCACGTGTCGGTCAGCTACGACAAGGTTCCGGTACTGACCGACGTCGACCTGGATATCCGGAACGACGATTTCATCGGAGTGATCGGCCCGAACGGAGGCGGTAAAACCACGTTGGTAAAAGCTATCCTGAAGGCGGTTCCCTACTCCGGCGAGGTCATTTACGCCCCGGAGATCGAAAACCGGGGATGCCGGCGGATCGGATACCTGCCCCAGATATCCGAGATCGACAAATCGTTCCCGATCAGATCGGAAGAGCA